>VOFD01000687.1_pt1:325000-446001 | contig 446001 bp, 376 predicted proteins | sample 5384101 | NCBI WGS metagenome assembly VOFD01 (sample SAMN12384723, study PRJNA508395) | human gut metagenome | isolation source: healthy gut C | host: Homo sapiens
AACCGCCGGATACCAGCATGACACATACGGCTGAGCGCGAATCGATTTCCAAGGTCTTTTCATGGAGGTTTCCGTTTGCCACGCCTTCGAGCAGGTCTACCAGGTCGCTCTTGATGCGAAGCATGACGCTTTCCGTCTCGGGGTCGCCCATACGTACATTGTATTCGATGACCATCGGGTCTCCTTTTACGTTGATAAGTCCGAAAAAGATGAATCCTTTGTAGTCCAATCCTTCAGCAGCCAGCCCTTCTACCGTGGGGCGGATGATGCGGTCTTCTACCTTTTGCATCCATACTTTGTCGGCAAACGGAACGGGAGATACCGAACCCATACCGCCGGTATTCAGTCCTTTGTCGCCTTCGCCGATGCGTTTGTAGTCTTTGGCTTCGGGCAGAATCTTATAATGTTTTCCATCGGTCAGTACAAATACCGAACATTCGATGCCGCTCAGGAATTCTTCGATGACAACGGTTGCCGAAGCGTTTCCGAACATTCCTCCCAGCATTTCCTTCAGTTCTTTCTTAGCTTCTTCCAGAGTGGGAAGGATAAGCACGCCTTTGCCGGCACACAGGCCGTCGGCTTTCAGCACGTAAGGTGCCTGCAGGGTTTCGAGGAATGCCAGTCCTTCTTCCAGGTTGGCAGAAGTTATGCTTTTATAGCCTGCCGTAGGGATGCCGTGACGTTGCATGAACCCTTTAGCGAATTCCTTGCTTCCCTCCAAGGTTGCTCCGGCTTTCGACGGACCGATAACCGGAATATTTTTCAAGGCTTCATCGCTGCGGAAGAAGTCGTAGATGCCTTTTACCAGCGGGTCTTCAGGACCCACTACCAGCATGTCGATGCCGTTTTCAAGGACAAAACGTTTGATGGCTTCGAAGTCATCGGCTTTGATGGCTACGTTTTCGCCTACCTCTTGCGTTCCGGCATTGCCCGGAGCGATGTACAGCTTTTCTACTTTCGGACTTTGTGCGATTTTCCATGCCAATGCATGTTCGCGTCCGCCTGAACCTAATAACAGTAGTTTCATATCCGTTCGATTTAAGTTGATGTCTTTTATTATATTTATTCACCACAGAGGACACAGAAGCACACAGCGTTTATATTATTTCCTCTGTGGTGAAATCGGGTCATATCGGTTTATTTTAAATAATCAAGGAAATAACGCGTGATGTGTTCATGCAGGTGAACGCGGTCGCGTCCCATCATGTTATGCCCGTCTTCGGGATAGATGAAGAGGTCGGGATGCGTTCCGGCATCGATGCATGCACGCAGGAAAGTAATCGTATGTTGGGGAACGCACGTGGGGTCCATTCCGCCGATGATGATTTCCAACCTTCCTTTCAGATTGCCGGCTTTGGCTTTCAAATCCCGGCTTTTATATCCTTCGGGATTGGTTTGCGGCGTGTCCATATAGCGTTCGCCGTACATCACTTCGTAATATTTCCAGTCGATGACCGGACCTCCAGCCACGCCTACCTTGAAGAGGTCAGGGTAAGTCAGCATCAGGTTGGTGGTCATATAGCCGCCGAAACTCCAGCCGTGTACGCCTATCTTTCCGGCATCCACATACGGAAGTGATTGCAGAAACTTGACTCCTTCCACTTGGTCTTTGGCTTCTTCTGCGCCTAATTGGCGGAAGGTACAGTTTTCGAACTGAATGCCCCGGTTATCACTTCCCCGGTTGTCTACCGTGAGCATTACATAGCCTTGTTGTGCCATATACAGGTCCCATCCGCGTGCATCATAGAAGCGTGTGTTGTGAATCATCTGTGCGTGCGGACCGCCATATACGTAGATAATGGCAGGGTATTTCTTGTTCGGGTCGAAGCCCACCGGCTTAATCAGGCGATAATACAGGTCGGTCTTTCCGTCGGCGGCTTTGATGGTGCCGATGCTGATTTCGGGCAAGTTGTATTGTTCTTTCATCGGGTCAATAGCAGTAAGCAATGTAACGCCCTTTTTCCCGTCGGTAGGCAGGATGCTGATTTCACGTGGAACATCGTTCGAAGTGAAATTGTCTATCAGGAATGTTCCGTTTTCCGAGAGTTGCGCGCGGTGCATTCCGTCCCGTTTGCCTATCAAGGTACGTTTCCCGGTCTTTACATCAAGGCTGAAGACATTGGTCTGGAGCGGAGAGATTTCCGTGCTTCCGATGATGACGGTCTTCATCTTCTTGTTAAAGCCTAAGATTTCCTGCACCAGCCAGTCTCCTTGGGTGAGCGGGGTGGTCTGCAGGTATTCGCAATACGTGTCGTCCGCATCCTTTCCGGTTTTCCATTCGCCTGCCTGAGGCTTTTGGGTATCCATTAGATAAAGGTGGTGATATCCGTCGCGTTGGCTCCAGTAGATGAACTTGGTTTCGTCCCAGGGCAAGAAAGCCAAGGGGTGTTGCGGCTCTACGTAACGGGCATGCTTCTCTTCGTAAAGCACGCCTTTCTTCTCGCCGGTTTCGGCATTGTATTGCACCAGTTGTGCGTGGTTCTGGTCGCGGTTCAGTTCGATGACATAGATGTCTTTCTCGTCGGGCGACCAGCTGATGTTGGTAAAGTAACGGTCGGTTGGGTCACCTGCCTGCAGGTAAATGGTTTTTCCCGTCTTTACATGATAGATGCCGACGGTCACCTTGTGGCTGGTCATGCCTGCCATCGGATATTTGTCGGGCACAAGGGTTGCGATGCGGGTGGTGGTGTTCACCTGCGGATAGTCGGTCACCATGCTTTGGTCCATCCGGTAGAAGGCCAGATACGTGCCTTTCGGGCTCCAAAACGTACCTTTCATGATGCCGAACTCGTTGCGGTGAACCGCTTGGCCGTAAACGATGTCGTTATCTATTTCCTTTACACCCGTTGGGTGCGGGCTTACTGCGGTGGAAAAATCCCCGTGGTTGGCAATATATAAATGGTCGCCTGCCGTATAAGCAAGATAGCCGTTCTCTTTGCAGAAATCAAAGTTGGCGGCGTTTGCTTCTTGGATGCGGAACATGTTGGTTAACTTCTTCTGAACAAAGTCATAGAAGAAGACATAGCTTTCACTTTTTTCTTCATCTCCCACATAGCCCGAAAACATCAGGAGGTTCCGGTTTCCCCAAGGCAGGGAAGCGCCTTGCAGGGTGTGAAGCGGCTTGATGGGAGCTAAAAGTTTGTACGGCTTTTCTCCGTTTTGCAAGGCTTCGTTCACTTCTTTCAGTGTCACCACCACGCTTTCTTCGCCGGTACGGTTATTGATGCGTTTGATTGCTTCCACGTCTGCACGCACGCATACATCTTCCCACCATTGCAAGCCCGGCATGGTTTTCGGGGTCAGGTTGAAATAGTTGCTTCCTCCCGGAATCACATCGTTCAGGGTGAAAGCCTTTTTCTCTTGGGCGGATAAGGTAACTGTCATACAGAGTATCGCGATAAATGATAAAATCTGTTTCATATAGCTTGGGATTTTAGCTTTTTGAGTCCTTTCGTTTGTAAGTTTTAGGTTTTTTGAAACTTTAAGCCCGAGAACTTACAAACTTAATTTTCTTCTTCCGGCTTTCTGCGCCGATGAATATAACGCATGCCTATCGAGTTTTGTGCGCGTTTGTCACTTTCTTCATTCCGTGAGGAACGGCGAGGCTTTTCGCGGTCAAAACCTTCTTCTTTGCGCGGAAAGCGTTTGGGTTCGTCACGGTTAAAATCCCGCTTGCGTTCACGGGTGAATTCTTTGCCTTCACCGGCGCGGCGGGGGCGGGATTCCGTCTTATTCTCTTCCTGGCGGAAATCGTCACGGGTGCGGAATGCAGGACGGTCGTTTTCCCGGCGGCGTTCGCTACGGAACCGGTCTCTGCCTTCTTTCCGTCCGTATTCCACTCTTTCTCCATGGTGGCGCGAGCGGGCAGGTCTTTCTTCCCGTTTCGGCTTAAACTCTACATCCGGATTTTCGGTAAGGAATTCTTTGTATTTCCCGTCGAAGAGCTGATATTTGCGGAACTGGCATTCCAGCGCGCCGTTGAAGAGCGGAATCTTGACCGATGCCTTCAGCCCGATTTGGTCGAAACATTCGTCCCGGTAGCTCAATATCCAAGCGTCATTACCTACGAATGCGTGTTTCAGCCGTTCGCCTATCATTTGATACAGCCCCAACAAGTCGTCCGATGAGATTCGTTCGCCGTACGGAGGGTTCATGATGATGATGCTCTTTTCCGCAGGCTGCTCGAATTGCTGGAAAGGCTGCACCTTCAATACGATGTCCTTTGTCACTCCTGCCGCCTTTACGTTATTTGTGGCTATGGCATTGGCTTTTAGGCTATTGTCGTATCCATATATTTTATGGGTAAATTCGCGTTCTTGCGAATCGTCGTTATAAATCGAGTCGAAAAGTTTCTGGTCGAAATCTTTCCATTTTTCGAATCCGAATTCTTTGCGGAACACGCCCGGAGCGATGTTTCTGGCAATCAGTGCCGCTTCGATAGGGATGGTGCCCGAACCGCACATCGGGTCTATCAGGTCGCATTCCCCGCGCCAGCCTGTCATCAGAATCATGCCTGCGGCAAGCACTTCATTCAACGGCGCTTCCACTTGCTCCTGACGGTATCCGCGGCGGTGAAGCGACTCGCCCGAGCTGTCAAGCGAAAGTGTGCATTGGTCTTCGGCGATGTGGATGTTCAGTGTCAGGTCGGGGTTGTTGATGCGTACCGAGGGGCGGTTTCCGGTCTTTTCACGGAAATAGTCTACAATGGCATCCTTTACTTTGTAAGCCACAAACTTCGAATGGCGGAATACTTCCGAGAATACCACGGCATCTACGGCAAAGCTGCTCATATTGTCCAGGTAGTTTTCCCATTCGATGCTTTTTACGGCATCATATACTTCATCGGGGTTGGTTGCCTGAAAATGTTTGATAGGTTTCAATACACGGATAGCGGTGCGCAGGCAGAAATTGGCGCGGTACATCATGGCTTTGTCTCCGGTAAACGATACCATGCGCCGTCCGATTTCGACGTTCGCGGCTCCCAGTTCGGTGAGTTCTTGTGCCAATACTTCTTCCAGCCCTTGGAAAGTCTTGGCGATCAGCTCAAATTCTTGGTTCATTCTTGATGTAATTACGTAATTTAAAATAATTGTGCAAAATTAGCAATTTCCATTCAGTCAATCAAGCGTTTGCGCGTGTTTCTTATTCCTTTCGTCCGATGTTTGCACGAATCTTTGTTTGCAAATGAACAAAAAAAGCGTATATTTGTTCTGTATAGGTGGTGATAATAAGAAACGCAGATTCACGCAGATTTCCGCGAATTAATAAAGAGAAAGAATATCTGCGTGAATCCGCGTGAATCTGTGTTTCTTTATTTTTAATGCCAATCAGGAGTTAAAAGGGAGTAGTTATCGCCCGCTGGGCGGGCTGGGAGTTAGATGCCAATACCTCTTGTACTGTTTTTAGGAGCAGGGCTATTGGCCTTTAACTCCTGAACGAAGTGATAACTCCTGTGAAACATAACTACGTTTAACTCCTGATTCGTATTTTACATTAAAAATAGATAGAACTATGGGCAATCCGATTTTGAAAACCTTCGATTACTCGTTCCTGAGTTTCTTAAAGCACCGTGTCAATGGAGGTATGGTGCTGATGATTGTGGCTGTGCTGGCAATGGCTATAGCTAACTCGCCTTGGGCTGAAGCCTATCACGCTTTTTGGAGCCATCCTGTATCGTTGCAGGTAGGCGGATTCAATCTGTTCAGCCATCACGGCGAGCCTCTGACGCTGATGGCGTTCATCAACGATGCCTTGATGGCGGTATTCTTCTTTTCCGTGGGACTGGAAATCAAGCGTGAAGTGCTGGTAGGCGAACTTTCCAGCCTGCGCCAGGCGTTGCTTCCCATCATCGCGGCGGTGGGAGGGATGATTGTTCCCGTGGCGATTTACTTTGCGATGACCGCCGGAACGCCTGCCGAAGGAGGCCTGGCGATACCCATGGCGACTGATATCGCATTTTCCTTGGGCGTGTTGAGCCTGTTCGGCAAGCGTGTCCCCCTGAGCCTGAAGATTTTCCTGACCGCCTTTGCCGTGGTCGATGACATCGGAGGCATTCTAGTTATCGCCTTTTGCTATACGTCTCATTTGGCTGGCGGCTATCTGCTGGCTGCATTCGTGATTCTTGCCATCCTGCTGATAGCCAACCGGATGCAGGTTATGTCGCGCACGTTCTATTGTGTGTCGGGCATCGTGGTGTGGTATCTTTTCCTTCAGTCGGGCGTGCATGCTACCATTGCAGGTGTGCTGGTGGCGTTCACGATTCCTTCCATCCCGTGCCTGAACGTGAAGAAATACATCACGCGCATCCGTGAGAACATTACCGAATTCCCGCATTTCGACAAGAGCAGCATTCTTCTGACTCCGAATCAGATAGATGTGTTGAAGAGCATCGAGTCGGCTTCCGACAAGGTGATTTCGCCTCTCCAGTTTATGGAAGACCGTATGCACGGAATGGTGAACTACTTGATTATGCCGCTTTTCGCCTTTGCCAATGCGGGCATTACGCTTTCGGGCGGGGGCGGAGAGATAGCCGGCATGGTGACGTATGCCGTGGTGCTGGGCTTGGTGCTGGGCAAGTTTGTGGGGATTTACCTCTTTACGTGGCTGGCGGTCCGCATGCGGGTCACTTCGCTTCCGCAGGGGATGGATTGGAAAAACGTTGCCGGAGTCTCTCTTTTGGGCGGTATCGGCTTTACCGTCTCGCTTTTCATCGCTAACCTTTCGTTTGGAACGTCAGATGAAATCCTCTTGAATCAAGCCAAATTGGGCGTGCTTGCCGGAACGGTCTTAGCCGGTATCTTGGGCTATATCGTCTTGCACGTTGTATTGCCTTCGAAGAAAAGCGTGCTTTCGCGGGCAGATTCATAAACGGATAAGGCACCGGATGGCCAGGCAATGCAGGTCATCCGATGCTTTAAGACAGTTCGGTTCAATAATCAGGTTATCAGCTTGTTTAAGGCAAGATGTAGTTTCATGTATGTTTAGATATGCTGAAACTATAGTTTTAGCCTGCTTAAACTGTAGTTTCAATGCGTTGAAACTGCAGTTTTATTATGTCTAAACCGGGCGAGAATTTTGTCTCCTCTCTCAATGCAGCCTGTTTTTGTTCTCAAATTCATTTCTTTTTGGTGTAATAACGTTTGGTTTTATGTCCCAGAGAGCCGTAAACGTATGTTTATATTCTTGTTCTCGGTGGCATATTCTTATTTGTTGCGGCAAGTTCAAAGCGTTTTTGTTTTATATGTATTTATATCAAAATGACATTTTTGATTTTGTTTGTTTTATGCAAAGTATTCGTTAAATAATTCTTGTATAATCATGAAAAATGATGCTTTATAATATGTTTTTGTGATAAATTTATTGCTTATTTAAAAATATTATATACATTTGCGCAAAATTTAAGAGCGTATAACCGATGTCTTTTGGAATCGTAATGAAAAGAAAATTGATATTATTCTATTATATTGTTAATTTAAATAGGTGAGTTTATGAGAAGAAGATTGACTTTTTTGCTTTCCTTGCTTGTTTTAAGCATAGGATTGGTTTCGGCTCAAGTGTCTAAAGTGACCGGGGTCGTAGTGTCAGCGGAAGATGGAGAACCGGTTATCGGGGCTTCTGTGTTGGTTGTAGGCACCAATCTCGGAACGATTACAGACATTGACGGCAAATATGAGATTGCGAACGTTCCGGCTGACGCAAAACATTTAAGAATTTCCTATGTGGGAATGGAAACACAACTCTGTGTGGTGATAAATGTACTAACAAACCTTAAACGATTTCATCGTCCGGTAAGTAGTAGTCTCTCCATTTGATGTCCGATGTGTAAATGGCGGCAATCTTAACCAACCTATCAAACAGGTCATATTTCGGGTCGCATGAATCTTTGAAGAATCTTCTGTTGAATTTCCAGCAGAATTCATTCAAGTAAAGTTGCAAGAACTGCTTGTCAACCTCACCATGAATGGCAGCAATGCCACTTCGGCAGCGTCCTATGACAACATGCACCCAAGGCAAATGAGTCTTGACAACAGAATCCACATTGCTCTCAACATGCCGTTCATACCCTTTGAAGTACCCTTCGAAGTTTATGTGCGAGGAGGAACCGTCTGAAACGATGACCGTATCCTTGTCAATGTGTTTACGTACTATTTTGTCCAACGTGTCAGCACTCAGATTGTCAATCACAAACATCTTTATGTAATGGACAACCTTTCCGATGCTTTGCCTTTCCGCTTTTTTAGCCAATTTGGATGCTTTTCTTATGGATTGCTCTGTTGCCTCGCACAAGTATTGCTGCAGTACAGTGTCAACAGGCTTGCTTTCAACGATGACAAGTACCTTGGCTTGCTGTTGGCTTCCTGCCCCGCGCTTGATTTTCTCACCGCGCGCCTCTTCAGGAATCCGTATCGGAAAGAACGCCTCATCGAGCTCCACTTTATCCGACAATTGGTATATGCAATCCCGCTTTCCCATGATGTTCCTCAACTTCATCATCATAAGCCACACGGGAGGGTATTGTTCTATCCGCAGCTGGTGCTGGACTTCTTTTGCGGAAAGCACCTGCTTGATGGACGTCATAAGGTGCATGGCATAGAACCAAGTACGAAGGGACAACTTGCTGTGTTCCATTACCGTCCCCTTGGTCAAGGGAATGCTGCAACCGCATTTTGTACACTGAAACGCTTTTCTCCCTTGCAGCCACTTATCAGTTTTGACACCGCAATTAGGGCAGGAAACGCCTTGGATGATGCGAATGTCTCTAAAATAAGACACGCAGGATTCTTCCGTCGGAAAACGACCTTCAAATTGACTTAGCAGCATATGGCTTTTCTTGCAAATTTAGTCGCTTTCATTCCATTAGAAAAGCTGCACCAGCGGACTTAACAGATTTTAGTACATTTATCACCACACGGAGAAACACAACAAGTAAGCATCAAGCCGGGGATGATACGCACCGAATTACGTAGCGATACGGAAGTGATAGATGAAGTGGTGGTGGTGGCTTATGGTACTGCCAAGAAATCGTCGTTTACAGGTTCGGCAAGTGTGGTTGGCGCGAAGAATATCGAAAAACGTGCCATTACGAATGCGACTTCGGCATTGGAAGGTAATACATCGGGAGTTCAGGTAACTTCTGCGCTGGGCCAGCCGGGTGAATCGGCATCAGTACGTATCCGTGGTTTCGGCTCGGTGAATGCTTCCAACGCTCCGCTTTATGTGGTGGACGGTGCTGTATATAATGGAGATATCTCCAATATCAATCCATCGGATATCGAATCGATGACCGTGCTGAAAGATGCTGCCTCTACTTCTCTTTATGGTTCAAGTGCCGGAAACGGCGTTATCCTGATTACTACCAAGAAAGGTTCAAACACTTCCGGCGGTACGGGCATCACGCTGAATATTTCCCAAGGTTGGTCAAGTCGTGCTTACGATGACTATGCCCGGGTAGGCGTTTACGATTATTATCCCTTGCAATGGCAAATGCTGAAGAATTCGCGGATTAGTAGCGGAGATACGGCTGAGGAAGCTGCCTTGTATGCGTCTGAAAATATTATCGATGAATTGAAGTACAATCCGTTTGTAGGCGTTGCGGATACTGAGATTGTCGGCACAGACGGACGGTTGAATCCGGCAGCCAATGCACTGAAATGGGGAGATGACCTTGACTGGGAGGATGCCGCTTATTCTACCGGTTACCGTCAGGAATACAATGTAAGCTATAACAGCAGCAACGAGAAGAGCGACAGTTATGCTTCGGTAGGGTATCTGAAAGATAACGGATATATGCTGAAAACCGATTTTGAACGTTATTCGGGACGTGTGAACTATAATGTATATCCTGTGAAATGGTTTAAGTCGGGTGTGAATTTAGGTCTGGTGCGTACGAATTCGAACTATTCGACTTCTACTTCGGACAATTCGAGCGGGTATAGCAACTTGTCGCGTTTCATTCGTACCATGGCTCCGATTTACCCGGTTCATAAGCACGATTTGGAAACAGGGGAATACCTGGATGCGGAAAATAATTCGACAACCGACCCAAGTCAGTATACTTATGATTATGAGGGTGCGCGTATTTCAAGCAACGGGCGCGATGCCATTGCCGAGACATTGTGGAACGAACGTGAGATTTCGAACATGAATACAACGGCGCGTGTGTATGCAACCATTATGCCGATAGAGGGGTTAAGCCTGACGGTGAACTATGCATTGGAAAATACTGACTTGCGCCGCAAAGTGTATGAGAATCCGCTGGTGGGCGACGGTACTTCAGGTCCCGGACGTTTGAACTTGCTTACTACCCGTACGCTGACTCAGACCTTTAACCAGCTGATAAATTATAATAAATCGTTCGGGAACCATACGTTCGATATCTTGTTGGGACATGAAAATTATGAATATAAATATGAGTACGAATATGCCATGAAGATAGGCGAGGTGATATCGGGCATCTACGATTTCGAGAACTTCACGTCTATCAATGAGTTGAGTTCGTATACCAACCGTTATCGGAAAGAAGGATATTTCGGACGCTTGAATTATGACTATGCTGATAAATATTATGCTTCTATCTCTTATCGTCACGACGGTTCTTCGCGCTTTTCGAAAGATAACCGTTGGGGTAATTTCTGGTCGTTTGGAGCGTCTTGGCGAATTAGCGAGGAAGACTTTATGAAAGATATTTCATGGCTGAGTAATCTGAAGCTGCGTGCGTCTTACGGGCAAACCGGAAACGATGCCATTTTGGATGCGGATGACGATGCCAGCTACTATCCTTATCAGTTGCTCTATACGTTGGGTGTCAACAATGCCAGTGAAGCGGGTATCTATTTGTCTTCCTTAGTGGATACGAATCTGAAATGGGAAACTCAGGTATCAGCCGACGTAGCTATTGAGTTTGGTTTGTTCGACAATCGCCTGACAGGTAGTTTAGAGTATTTCACGAAACAGTCGAAAGACTTGCTATTTGACACTTCCATTCCGCTTTCGAATGGTGTGAATTCGATTGTGCAGAATATCGGAAAGGTGAAGAATAACGGTGTGGAATTTGACTTAAACTACCAGTTGCTTCGCCGCAATGACTGGACATTTTCTATTGGCGTGAACGGTACGCACATTAAAAATAAGGTGACTCAGCTTCCGGCAGGGAATGAAAATGGTATTGTGACCGGTAGTAAAAAATACATGGTAGGGCATTCCATTTATGAATTTTGGCTCCGTCAATGGTACGGTGTAAATCCTGAAAATGGAGACGGCTTGTATTATCTGGATACGGATGCTTACAATGAAGCCGACGGAACGTTATCGGAATCGGTAAAGAGCACGTTGGTGACAATCGACGGCAAGCAATTGACCAATTCATACCGCTATGCGAAATACGATTATAGCGGTTCGGCAATCCCGAAACTGTATGGCGGTTTCAACTTTAATCTTGGCTATAAAGATTTCGAGCTTTCTGCTGTATTCTCTTATTCGTTGGGCGGAAAGGTACTTGATTTGACGTATGCGAACTTGATGGCTACCGATGAGTTTGGCTATGCCATGTCGGAAGACGTAAAAAAGGCATGGCAGAAACCGGGTGACATTACGGATGTGCCTCGCTTGGATGCCAACAGCACACATGCTACCAGCATCGGGCAAAGCTATTCTACCCGCTGGTTGACCAATGCCAATTATTTGAATTTGCGTACGGTGACTTTGTCGTATAATTTACCGGCGAAATGGTTGCACCACGTCATGGTGAAGAACGCCCGCTTAAGCGTCAGTGCTGAGAACTTGTTTATGATTAAGGCACGTCAGGGCTTGAATCCGCAAGCGAATTATGCCGGAGTAAGTTATAACGAATATATGCCGGCGCGCAACATCACATTGGGACTGAATGTATCATTCTAAGAAAAGTGTTTAAGAGTAAAAAAACAAGGAAAATTATGAAAGCGTTAAATTATATTGCCGTAATGGTGTGGACCGTTGTAGGTATGGGGATATCGGGATGCAGTGCCGACTATTTGGACACAACGCCTACCAATCAGGTGTCTGCCGGTGAAGTGTACGGTTCTGTCGACAATCTTTATGCAGCATTGAATGGGATTCATCGCAAAATGGTATCGCAAGACTTAAGCAATCAGGGCATGGGAGGTGAACCCGGATTTATTATTGCCCGCGAAGCGATGGGGGATGATATGACATGGGATACTCAGACATGGCATCAAGGCTATTTGAACTGGAGTTATAATACCAACGCTTCCAGCCAATACAACTATGGTATTTGGGAGACATATTACAAGTTTATCCTGAATGCGAATATAATTCTGGAGAATTTACAGAAGCTGGAGAATTTAAGTGCTGATGATGAGACATTGGCACAGCATATCCGTGGCGAAGCCCTTTGCATCCGTGCTTGGGCACATTTCCAATTGGTGCAATACTATGCTAAGCCTTATATCAATGGGCAGGAGAATACCCAGCCTGGCATTCCGTACAGGGAAACTTCGGAAACATTGACTCAGATAGCACGTACACCGGTAGAAGATGTATATGCGGGTATCAATGCTGATTTGTCCGAAGCTGCAGATTTATTAAATGGATATACAGCGACTGATATTAATCATTATACCGAAAAAGTAGTGCTTGGCTTGCAGGCGCGTGTGGCGTTGACTCAGCAACGTTATGCCGAAGCTGCTGAATACGCAAGGCAAGCAATAGAGATTGCAACCGAGGAAGGTTTGTCTATTATGACGCCGGAAGAATTGACAAATGGTTTTGCCGATATTAGTTCGGAAACGAACGAAGCGATGTATGCTGCATTGACGCAAGACGACCAGACGGTGTATTTCTATTCATTTTATGCTTATATGTCGTGGAATTTCAATTCATCCAGTATTCGTACCGGTATCAAGTGCATTAATCAGGCTACTTATGACAAAATGGGACCGAATGATTACCGCCGTCAATGGTGGGATCCTACCGGAACAGCCGAGGTGCCGAGCAGCAGTTATAATCAACGGGTATATCAGAACCGCAAGTTTACGGCACGTTCTACTTCTGATGCCGTAGGCGATTATGCATTTATGCGTCTTTCGGAAATGTATCTTATTGCAGCCGAAGCCTATGCACGTGCTGGCAATGAAAGTGCGGCAAAAACGTATTTGGATGCTTTTGTTGCGCAGCGTGACCCGGATATGACCGGATGCGACTTGAGCGGTGACGCGTTGATAGATGCCATAATGCAGCATCGGCGCATAGAATTGTGGGGTGAAGGTTTCCGTTGGTTTGACTTGAAACGTCTGCAAGAGCCTATCCATCGCGATGGAAGCAACTTTAACGTAACTTTCTGCGGTTTCTTAGATAAAGAAGTGGATGAGGACGGTTGGATTTTCGAAATACCACAAGATGAAACCGATTATAATCCGTTGATGGAAAAGAATTATTAATTATTCTTCGGATAGGATTATCTTGTTTCTTTCATCACCGAGGACACAGGGTATTACAGAGGGAAAAATTTAAAACTCTGTGTGCCTCTGTGCCTCGGTGGTGAATTTTTATTCTATTAACCAATTTCACTTAGGTGATGCGTAAGGCAACTTTTTCCCAGTCTGTTAAGTTCCAGAATGCTTCGATGAAGGCTGCCCGTCGGTTGCGGTAATCTATGTAATAAGCATGTTCCCATACATCGAGGACGAGAATCGGCTTCATGCCTTTGGTCAGCGGATTGCCGGCATTGGGCTCTGTCTGAATGGAGAGTTTGCCTTGTGTGTCCTCTGTCAGCCATACCCATCCTGAGCCGAACAGCGTTGTCGCTTTCTGTGTAAATTCTTGTTTGAACGCCTCGGGCGAGCCGAAGTCTTCCGTCAGTTTCTGTACCAGTTTGTCGGGCATGGCGGTTTGCCGGGGGGTAAGCGTCTCGAAGAAGAACGTATGGTTCCATGTCTGTGCGGCATTGTTGAAGATGCCTCCATCGGCTTTGCGGATGATGTCTTCCAGTGTCATGTTTTCGAAGGGCGTGCCGGCTATCAGTTTGTTCAGGTTATCCACGTAGGTCTGCAGGTGCTTCCCGTAGTGGTATTCCAGTGTTTCCCGGCTCATGTAGGGAGCCAGTGCTTCCATGGTGTAAGGAAGCTGGGGCATTGAATGTTTCATGTTTTTTGCTTTTAAAGGGTTTATATATAATCAACACCGAAAGATACAGAAAAGTTTTGAGAAACAGGGCGTTATTTGGAGAATAATAAAAAATAAATAGAAATCATTACCTTTGCATTGGTAAAAACATGAACTGACGCAGAGCCTTTATCAATGAATAGAATAAGTTCGTCCAGATGAAAAAACTTCTTTTCATAATCGTATCCATAGCAACGGTCGGGTTGTTCCTTATCGGAATGAAGCCGAAGATAAATCCTTTTGTCTCTGCGTTTGACAAGGACGGTTATGTAACATTCTCCGGGAGTGGGATGAATTTTCTTTTTGATACGGGAGCGAATATTACCTTGCTTTATGCTGATACCGTGCCGGAGTCTTTTCATCCTTTTATGCAGGCGTACGCGAAAGATATAGCCGGCAATGATTTTTCAGTGAAGAAATATTTTTCGTTTTATACGTGTTTGGGGAATATCGAAGGGAATTTGTGGACAGTTGTCTTATTGCCGCGGCGTTTTCAATGGCAACATATCCATGGAGTTATAGGTACAGACATGATAGACCGTTGTAATTGGTTGCTTGATTTTGAAAAAGGTACAATCTCTAATGTTCATCCGTTTGTTTCCGGAAGTCCGGATATGGTCTTGCGCTATAAGAAGGAACGAGGCTTGTATTATGTGGAGGAAATGGAACTGAATGGCATCAAATGCTCTCATATATTGATAGATACGGGGTATGACCGGAGTGACTTCTTGTTGCCAAAGCAGGATATAGAACAAATGTCTGACACTTGCTTTTTGAAGAAAGATATTTGTTATGGCTTTGCTGATACAGGGAATGAGATTAGCATTTATGAAGTGGCTCAAGGGGAAGTAAATCAAATGCAGTTTAAAAACGTGACGTTGGCAACATTGGCATCTCAAAGCACAATGGGGCTTTCGTTTTTCAAACGCTTCTCGCAAGTCGTATTGGATACTCGCCAGCAGGAGATAAAGTGTTATTGTTTGAAAGAGTAACAAGGAAAATAGATAGTAATTGTAGCTGGTTTGAAGTAAATCGTTATCTTTGCGATTGTGATTAAGAAGAAAGAAACATAAAACAGGAAGGAAAGCAACAAAATGAAAGAAAGCATTACAGACCGCTATATCGGCATCGGAACAGGTGTCGGGGTAGTTCTTGGTTTTATATTGAAAATGGTGTTAGACTCTTCAGCCGGACTTGTTATCGGTATTGGTTTGGGCGTGTTTGGCGGAAGTATGGCGGGCCTGATCAAACAGATGAGTCGGAAAAGCAATATGGATAAGAAGAAATTAGCATTCTATTTCTGGTGCGGATGTGCAATAGGAGTTGTGGCAGGCATCGTGGGTATGGCATTTTATTTGATTGAAAATGGATAACACTTTTCCTATACCTATATTATATAAGGAGAAAGCCGGCAATCCGTATCAGCATGAAGTGATGAATCTGTTGGCTTTCATCAAGGCGTTTCATCCGCTTCCGTTGGTAGATGAGGCGGCTTTTGCACGTTTCGAGAAGTATGCCGAATCTTTATGCGATAAGTTGGACGAGCGGATGAAGCGTCCGGCGTTTCAGGTAGAACTGAACCGTTGGCTGGCTTTGCTTCAAGATGCGCATACATTTGTGATGCTTGACGATACATCGCTTTATCCCTTCACGTTACGTTATTATGAGGGGAGTTTTTATTTTCGAAGTCTTCCGGATTCGGTTCCGGATTGTACAGGGAAGGAACTTATAGCTATTAATGCGTGTCCGATTGGTTCATTGATACAAAAATTAAAGGTTTATGTTCCTTCGGAAAATCAGATAAAGGCTTGTATTACGGGAAGCTTTTTTATGAACAATAAAGCGTTTCTGAACGCTTTGGGGATAGATACGGACAGGGGTGTCCGCTTTATGTTTGCGGATGGAAGTGAAGTGTGTTTGCCTTCGTCCTTAAATGAAGGTGTATCAGGCTTGTATCAGGTGAAGCAGGTTCCGCATCCGGTTACGGCAAGGAGAAACGAGCCTTTTCATTATCAAATAATCGGCGATACGTGTTATTTTCAGTTCAATGCGATGATAGACCGGTTTACTTATTGGCAGGGATGCCGTTTGATGCAGGTCTCTCCAGATAAAGCCGTGGAGGATAGTCTTCCGTTGTTTGCGGATTTCCTGGATGAAATGGCACGTGCAATGGCGGTGCATAACGTGAATCGGCTGGTGATAGACATGCGTTATAATGGAGGAGGGAATAGTGTATTGGGCGATGTGTTGCTTGAATTTCTGGGTGTCTCCCTTCGGGATATTTGTCCGTTTCATTCCTACATCCGTGTGTCTGATTTCTTGCAAACGTGTTATCCTACGCTTTTTATCCGTGACAAGTATGAATCAATGAAAGGGGAGTTGGCGGAACAACATCAAGTAATGAATGATTTTACCGGTGATATGCCGAAGCCTTCCAATCGTTTTCATGGAGAAGTGGCGTTTATTCAAGGGCAGAATACCTTCAGCAGTGCCAATTATCTGTTGACGCTCATCAAAGACAATACGCTTTTCCCGATTATCGGGACTCCTACCTCCCAAAAGCCGACCTGTTTCGGTGATGTGCTTTGCGTAGAACTTCCTTATACCCAAACCCAAGCTTACATCAGCCATTCGTATTTTGTACGGCCCGATGAACGGAATCAGGATACGAGTTTATTGCCCGATTCTCTTGTACGAACTTCATTGAAGGATTGGTTGAGCGGGAAAGATGCATGCTGGGATTAAATTTATAATGTAATGGAACACGGAGACACGGAGCGAAATAGGGAATGAAAAATGATGTTCTCTGTGTCTCCGTGTCTCTGTGTTCATTCTTTTTATTCTCCGATTTCCTTCAGCAATTCATCTACGGCTGCTTTCAATTGCGTATCTTCTCCTTTCACAATCGTTTCGGGAGCATTCAGCACATAGATGTCGGGGTCAAGCTGGGTGTTTTCCAGATAGCTTCCGTCGGGGAGGCGATAGCCTACCACCGGAATGCCGAATACGAGGGTCGGGTCTTGCGTGGTTACCCAGTTTACGCTGGTCATGGTTCCGGGAACGGGCGCACCTACCAGCTTGCCCAGTCCGCGATGCTTGTATACCCACGGGGTGCCGTGTGCGTTCGAGTAGTTCGCTTCACATTGCACCATGATGGAAGGCTTGTTCCAGCGCCGGCTAGGCATATCGCAGGTCTCGCGCCCGCGGATGACTTGGGTGAAGTATTTCTTTCCGCTGAACAATACTTCGATGTCCTCGTGCAAGCGTCCGCCTCCATTGAAGCGGGTGTCTATCACGATGCCTTCGCATTGGTTGTACTTGCCTAAGATGTCCGAGTAAACCGAACGGAAACTGGGGTCGCCCATCGAACGGATATGCACATAGCCCAAACGTCCGTTCGACCAGCGTCTTACGTCTTCCGCACGTTGTTTCACCCAGCGTGTATAGAGCAGGTCGCTCATCGTGCTTTCACTTATGGGTTTTACTACTTCTTCCCAACGTTGGTTGGTTTCCGGGTCGTAAAGTGATACCAAAGTCTTCTTGCCTGTCTGTCCATTTAATAAAGGAGTATAGTCTTTCTCGGCTTCGAGGGTCTGGCCGTTGATTTTCTCGATAATCACACCGGCTTTGGCACGGGTGCTCTTGCGGTCGAAAGGCCCTTTCTCGATGATTTCGGCGATGCGCAATCCGTTGCCTGTATACTCCCAGTCATACAATAGCCCTAATTGAGCAGTGCTTTCGGTGTCCAATTCGGGATAGAAGCGTCCGCCGGTATGAGATACGTTCAGTTCGCCCAGCCATTCGCTCAGCATTTCGGCGAAATCATAATTGTTATTGATATGAGGCAGGAACTTGCGGTAGGTCTCCGTCAAGGCATCCCAGTCCACGCCGTGCATGTTCACGTTGTAGAAGCGTGCCTTTTCCTCGCGGTAGATGTTGTCGAAGATGTATTCGCGTTCTTCGTAGGGGTTCATCTTCACTTCGGCACGGTAGGTAATCGGTTCCAGCTTTTCCGATTTCCCGTCCATCTTCTGCATGGTTCCGCCTCCCAGTACGAAGAAATTCCCTTCGCGGTCGGTTTCCATGTTTGCCCAGCGCGCGTCCATTTTGTGCAGAAGCTTGGTCTCATGCTTGCGCAAGTCCATTTTCCACATGTCGAATCCGCCTTCGAACGCAGATAAATAGTACAGGGTTTCTCCGTCTTTCGATATAGCGGCTGAGGACAAGCGCGATGAGTTGGGCGTGAGGCGCACGATGCGGTCTTCTATGCCGTCCGGTTCAACCGTGATTAATTTCACGCTATCTGTTTTTGCATCCGCTTTTTTATCCTTTTTCTTGTCTTTCGAAGCGGTTTCACCCGCTTTTTCCTGCTCTTTCTCCAGTTCCTTTTGCAATTCGTAATCCTCTTTGCTCAGGCGGAACTTGTCGTATGCGTCCTGGTTCAGGAAGACCATCATCACATCGTCCAGCGAGCCCCACGAGGCATGATTGCGCATACCATACCGTTCGGTGGTGAAGAGCAGGGCGTTTCCATCCATGGTCCAGCGGGGCATGCCGCTCGTATAACCGCTGTTGGTCAGGTTGATAATCGGGCTTTTCCCGTCGGCGCAAACCAGTCCGATGTCCGAATAAGGCTCGTGCTTGTGGGCGATGAATTCCAGTGCGAACCATTTCCCGTCGGGCGACCACTGATAGTCAAAGCCTCCCGAAAGCGAGTACCACGTAGACCCGTCGGTCACCTGGCGCACCTTCTTGCTCTTCAGGTTCAGCACCATGAGGCGGGTACGCCCTTCGATGAAGGCGATTTCTTTCCCGTCGGGAGAGAACTTCGGATAGCTCCGCTCTACGGTTTTCGAGGGAAGCAGGGCTTCTTCTTCTATCAGCGTGGCATTGGGGAAATTCTTTTCTTCCTCGCGTGAGATTTTTGCGGTGTAAAGTCCGCTTATGCCATCGCGCTCGCTGGCATAGACCAAGGTGCGGTTGTCCGCGCCGAACGAAACGCCTTCTTCGGCTTCGGGCGTATGGGTGATTTGCTTGGTGGTGCCGTATTCGACGGATGTCACGAACACTTCACCCCGCACCACGAACGCCACCTGTTTGCCGTCGGGCGATACCGTAGCTTCCGAAGCGCCCCGCGTAAACGTATAGCTTACAGGAATATTTTCTTCGTCTGAGGTCAGCGAGACGGGTACCTTCTTCGCTTGTCCCGCTTGCAGGGATTGGGTGTACAGTTCTCCGTCATAAGTATAGCAGAGCGTGCCGTTCCGGCTTACCGAGAGGAAACGCACCGGATTGCCTTTGAACGAGGTGACCGCTTGCACGTCCTGGGGCCGGTCGAGCGGGAAGCGGTAGACGTTGAACGAGCCTCCGTCGCGCTCGCTCAGGAAATACACTTGCGTCCCGTCGGGGCTTAATACCGGATTACGGTCTTCTCCGGCACGGTTGGTCAGGTTGGTGTGTTTCCCCGCCGCTACGTCATACATCCATACGTCACGGGTAATGGACGAGGTATGGTGCTTGCGCCATTCGCTTTCTACACCTTTCTGGTCTTGATAGAGGAAAAACTTGCCCGAAGGCTCATAGCAGACCATCTCCGCCGGCGTGCCGATGATTTGGGCGGTGCGGCCTCCTTCGGCGGGCACCTGATACAACTCTGTCATGGCGCTTTTAGGGAAGAGGGCACTGCCCGCAGGGTCTTGAATCGATGCCGAGAACACCACTTGTTTCCCGTCCGGAGTAAAGGCGGAAGGGATTTCCGAAGCCGAGTTGAAGGTCAGCCTCCGGGCTTCCCCGCCCTGGGAAGGCATGATAAACACGTCCATATTGCCGAACCGGTCGCTGGCGAAAGCGATTTGCTTCCCGTCGGGAGACCATACGGGGGTTGATTCATACGAGGGCTGGGTGGTCAGCCGCACGGCTTCGCCTCCCGAAGCCTTCACTTTATAGATGTCGCCTTTATAGCAAAAGGCGATTTCGTTTCCGTCCGGAGAAATGACGGCATCGCGCATCCAAAGCGGAGTTACCGCCGAAAGGGACGCGCAACTTGCTCCTAACAGGAGTCCTAATGCTAATTTTTTCATAAACTTCTCTTTTTTTATGTGACAAAGATACGGAATATTGGGCAGGAACAAAAAAAAGTGCAAAATAATTTGGAAGATATTGCAAAAAACACTTATCTTTGCACCGCTTCTTGAGAGAGGCACACGAAGTTTGGACTATGGTGTAATGGCAGCACAACAGGTTTTGGTTCTGTTTGTCTTGGTTCGAATCCAGGTAGTCCAACGCAAATCACAGTCATTTAAGGTAAAACCCCGTAAAAACGTCGTTTTTGCGGGGTTTTCCTTTTTCCGGAGTTGCATGTCCCGGAAAAGGTGCCTGCCTTCTTCCGCCTGCGCATATACATGCATCCGTTCATGCAGGTACTTGCGCCGGGCGTTGCAGATACTTGCGTCACGGAAGGCAGATATTTGGGAAATTTTCGTACCTTTGCAGGTACGGACAACACATTAATAAAAGAAAGGACAACACAGTGGCTAAAGATAACGACGTGGTATTGACCCCCATGATGAAACAGTATTTCGACCTGAAGGCGAAGCATCCCGACGCGCTGATGCTTTTCCGGTGCGGCGACTTTTACGAAACCTATTCCGAAGATGCCGTGACCGCTTCGCAAATACTGGGAATAACCTTGACCAGGCGTGCCAACGGGCAGGCGAAGACGGTGGAAATGGCAGGATTTCCGCACCATGCCCTCGATACGTATTTGCCCAAGCTGATACGTGCCGGAAGGCGTGTGGCTATCTGCGACCAGCTGGAAGACCCGAAAACCACGAAGAAGCTGGTGAAGCGGGGCATTACCGAGCTGGTAACGCCGGGCGTTGCCATCAGCGACAATGTGTTGTCGTATAAGGAGAACAATTTCCTTGCCGCCATCCATTTCGGGAAAACCGCGTGCGGCATCGCTTTTCTGGACATCTCTACCGGCGAGTTCCTGACCGCCGAGGGGCCTTTTGACTACATCGACAAGCTTCTGAATAATTTCGCTCCCAAGGAAGTGTTGTTCGAGCGGGGCAAGAAACCCATGTTCGAAGGCAATTTCGGAAGCAAGTTTTTCACCTTCGAGCTGGATGACTGGGTGTTTACCGAAGCTTCGGCACGCGAGAAGCTCTTGAAGCATTTCGAGACCAAGAACCTGAAAGGCTTCGGCGTAGAGCATCTGAAGAACGGCATCATCGCGGCTGGAGCCATCCTGCAATACCTCGACATGACCCAGCATTATCAGATAGGGCATATCACTTCGCTGGCACGCATCGAAGAGGAACGCTACGTGCGGCTGGACAAGTTTACGGTGCACAGCCTGGAGCTGATAAGCAGCATGAACGAGGGAGGCACCAGCCTGCTGGACGTGATAGACCATACCATCAGCCCCATGGGTGCCCGCCTGCTGAAACGCTGGATGGTGTTTCCCCTGAAGGAAGTAAAACCGATTAACGCCCGGCTGGATGTAGTGGAGTATTTCTTCCGCGAGCCCGACTTCAAGGACTTTATCGAAGAGAAGCTGCACCGTATAGGCGACTTGGAACGCATCGTATCAAAAGCCGCGGTGGGACGTATTTCCCCTCGTGAGGTGGTACAGCTGAAAGTGGCGCTCCAAGCCATCGAACCCATCAAGAATGCCTGCCTGAACGCGGACAACGAAAGCCTCCGGCGCATCGGGGAGCAGTTGAACCTCTGCGTCTCGATTCGGGATAAAATAGCGAAGGAGATAGTGAACGACCCGCCTTTGTTGGTGAATAAGGGTGGGGTGATAGCCGATGGGGTGAATGCCGAACTGGATGAGCTGCGCCGCATTTCCTATTCGGGAAAGGATTACCTGCTTCAAATCCAGCAACGCGAAATCGAGCAGACCGGCATCCCCAGCCTGAAGATTGCCTATAACAATGTGTTTGGCTATTACATCGAAGTGCGGAACGCACACAAGGAGAAAGTGCCTGCCGAGTGGATACGCAAGCAGACGCTGGTGAACGCCGAGCGGTATATCACGCAGGAACTGAAGGAATACGAAGAGAAGATATTGGGGGCAGAGGATAAAATCCTGATACTGGAAACCCGGCTTTATAATGAATTGGTGGCAGACCTTGCCGAGTTTATTCCGGCTATCCAGATCAATGCTACGCAAATCGCACGCCTGGATTGCCTGCTCTCCTTTGCCGATGTGGCGCGCGAGAACAAGTATATCCGTCCGGTGATAGCCGACGATGATGTGCTCGACATCAAGCAAGGACGCCATCCGGTCATCGAGAAGCAATTGCCTGTGGGCGAGAAATACATTGCCAACGATGTTTATCTGGATACGGAATCGCAACAGATTATCATTATCACCGGTCCCAATATGGCGGGTAAGTCTGCCTTGCTCCGCCAGACGGCGCTTATCACGCTCTTGGCGCAGATAGGCTGCTTCGTGCCAGCCGAAAGTGCGCATATCGGGCTGGTGGACAAGATATTCACCCGTGTCGGAGCAAGCGACAACATATCGGTGGGCGAATCAACGTTCATGGTCGAGATGAATGAAGCTGCCAATATCCTGAACAACCTCTCTCCCCGAAGCTTGGTGCTGTTTGATGAATTGGGGCGCGGCACTTCCACGTATGACGGCATCTCCATTGCATGGGCTATCGTAGAGCACATCCACGAGAACAAGAAAGCCCATGCCCGTACGCTTTTTGCTACGCACTATCACGAGTTGAACGATATGGAAGCACTCTTCCCGCGTATTAAGAACTATAATGTAACGGTCAAGGAGGTCAACAATAAGGTGATTTTCCTTCGCAAGCTGGAGCGCGGAGGGAGCGAGCATTCGTTTGGTATTCATGTGGCAAAAATGGCGGGCATGCCCCAAAGCATCGTGAAGCGTGCCGATGAAATCCTGCACCGTCTGGAGCAAGAGAACCGGCAGGAAGGCATGGCGTCGCGTCCGAAAGTACAGACTCCGGCATCCAAAGACGGTGTCCAGCTCAGCTTCTTCCAGCTTGACGACCCCGTGTTGTGCCAGATACGGGATGAAATCCTGCATCTGGATGTGAACAACTTGACACCGATAGAAGCGTTGAACAAACTGAATGACATTAAACGTATCGTGACAGGGAAGTGAGGGTATTTACTATTTATGCGAATCAGGAGTTATACTTTAAACGGCATTAAAATATGTATTTTGTATATGCCACGTAGTAGAGACGATGTGCACATCGTCTCTACAGAAACGGTACGAGATGTTCAAGGAAATGCACAAATTTATACTATGCATGGTATAAACGTAGTTATGTTTCACAGGAGTTATAGGAGTTAAAGGTCAATAGTCTTGCTTCTGAAAACGATGCAAAAAGTATTGGCGTCTAACTCCCAGTCCGCCAGGCGGACGATAACTCCTTATAACTCCCTTTTAACTCCTGATTGGTTTTATTCGATAATTATTTGTAGAGTGCCTTGCTCAATTCTTCCAGTCCGGCTTCTCCCGGCAGCCCGGGGAAAGCTTTCTTCATGTCGTCCGTAAAGGCTTGTGCCGTCCGGTTATTGCCGAGCACCTCTTTCATCTTTTTCAGATAGTCGATTTTGAACTTTACCGCATCACGCTTTGCCGCACCTCCGTGTCCGCCGATGAACAGTTCCGCTCCTGATGCCAATGACTTTTCCGCTTCTGCTATTTCCGCATCAATGGCAGCCGGAGAAGAAACCTGCAAATGGCTTACGTGTGCCTTTGCCGGAGTCCAGTGCGTATAATAAGCTTTGCCTCCTATCAGGATGCTTGCGCCCGGAAAATCGGATGTCGCTCCGTGGCGGAATTCGAACGGAACTCCTGCCCAAGTCTGCGTAGTGCCGAATGCCACTTCCGAAGCCTTGCCTGTAGGCATGTCTGTCAGGGCCTCGCCGAAAGCCTGCGCGAATCCTTTCATCATGCCGCCATAGATTTCCCCTTTCGTAAATTGGGGCATACCTTCCGTCATCACCACCTCATGATTTCCGGTTCCGCCCACATGATAGTCCGTGATGCGTGTCTCTACCGTTTTGCCCAGTTTGGAAAGATAAGCGTCAAACTCCGCTACGTTGTCCTTGAACAGCGGTTGTTCCATGGTCACGAGCGCATTTTTGCCCTCGATGATGTAGCTTGCATCGCCCAACGCATCGTTGGTGTAGTATACATGCAACTTGAAATTGCCGAGGTCGTGTACCTCGAAACGTCCTTTTGTCTGTGCCATAGCTGTAATTGTTAAAAGGTTGAACAGAATAAATAATTTCAATGTTACATTTTTCATACTCTTGCTTGTTTTAGGGGTTAATTTGATTACTTACCAAAAGTGCCTTTGTTTCCTTTGGTATTGCAAAGTTATCAAGGGAAATCCACTTTTGCAAGTAGGCACTTGTGCGTCAGATACTTACGAGGGAGTAACCATTGCTGTATACAAGTTAGTTACAGACCCATATTTTTTGAAAAAAATGAGTGAATGTCCGTAGTTTCATCAGCTTCTATATTTGGCAGATTACGGGTGCTCACTATGTGTTTTCAACGAGCTTGTTTCTTGTATACAGTTAGTTCCATTCTACGTTCCACGGCGTGGAATGTATATTCCAGCCCATGAAACGTACATTCCAGCCCGTGGAACGTATATTCCGGCTGGTGGAATATAGAATATAGCTAAGTGCATGAAGGTTTTCAGTTAGCGGTTCAATGAAATTGGCTTGTCTTTTATAATAAATAATGTGGAGGATAAGGGCTGATTGCACCCATCCGATAAAAGCTTGCTACATAAAAGGAATTTGATTACTTTTGTAGAGTGAATTGAAAAGCAATATAATATGGATAGGACAATGATAGAAGATATGATGTTTCCGGATTGCCCGATACGGAACATCTTGGCAAGGCTCTGTGACAAATGGTCGCTTCTGGTTATATATACGCTGAACAAGGCGGGTAAGGAAGTCATGCGCTTCAAGGAGTTGCAGCGTGAAATTCCGGACATATCGCAGAAGATGCTGACCGTAACCTTGCGGACATTGGAGGAGGACGGCTATATTACCCGTACCGTCTATCCGGAAGTGCCTCCGAGGGTGGAGTATGCCCTGACACCGCGTACCCATTCGTTGCTTCCGCACATCAATGCGCTGATAAGTTGGGCGTTGGAGAACAAGGATGCCATTATCGAAGACAGGAAAAGAGTAAAGAAGTAAAACGCTTACATGTCCGTTTCCGGCATTCTGCCTTGTTCGGTATGCAGGGGCATACAACTTCTTCAATATTGTAATCTTATTGCAACGGACATGTAAACGGAAAGTTATCCGATTGTCGTATACCTGTAAAAGGGAAGCTCTTTCTTTGCACTCGGTAAAAGTTTAGTAAAAAGAAGGTAATGGAAAGAGTTAAACGATGGATGATGACGGCTGCATTCTTACCGATGTTTGCCGCCAGTGTATTTGCAGTTGAGGTGAATGTAAACGTAAAAGGGAGCATCAAGGACCACCAATCCAAGGAGCCTCTTATTGGTGCTACTATCCGGATTATGGGAAGCAATATCGGTGCTGTAACCGATATGGACGGCAACTTCCAGCTTACAGGTGTGGAAGACGGTATCTATGACATTGAAATTAAGTATGTAGGCTACAAGACCACGGTGAAACGCCAGGTGAAGGTAGAGAACAACCAGGTGACCACGCTGGATTTTGAACTGGAGCCTGACACTCAAGTGTTGTCGGATGTGGAGGTTGTGGCTAAGGCGAACCGCGAGTCGGAGAACGTTACTTTATTGGAACAAAAGAAATCGGTGGTGGCTATCCAGTCGGTGGGCGCTCAGGAATTATCCCGTAAAGGGGTAGGGGATGCCGAAGGAGCCGTTACAAAGATATCAGGTATCTCGAAACAAGACGGTGTAAAGAACGTATTTGTACGTGGATTGGGAGACCGGTATAATCTGACCACATTGAACCGTTATCCGATTCCTTCGGAAGATCCGGAATACAAGAACATCGCGCTCGACTTCTTTTCTACTGACATCATCCAGTCGGTAGATGTCAACAAAGCTTTTTATGGCAATACATACGCCGATGTGGCGGGAGCCAACATCAACATTTCCTCGAAAGAGCTGACGGGCTATGGTGAAGTGAACGCCAGCGTTTCGGGCGGCTTCAATACGCAATCGCTTTCGTCCGACTTCTTGAAAATGGACGGAGTGAATGCCTTTGGTTTCGCCAATAGCAAGCAGCCGGGCGATGACCTTTCTGTATATAATTTCCAGAACCGTTTGGATCCTTCGAAGAAGAACGGGCTGGTAAACCAAAGTTATAGCATTTCGGGCGGAAAGAAATTCGATATCAACGACAATCCACTTTCGTTTTATCTTATTGCCAATCATAACCGGGACTATTCTTATTATGAGGAAGAAGTGCGCAACTCGATTACGACAGGCGAACTTTCGCAGGATATGATTGGGAAGAAGTCGAATGTGGAGACTTCGCAAGTCGTGATGGCGAACCTGAACTATCTGCATAATAACAAGCATGAATTGACTTACAATTTCATCATGTTGCACGCTTCGCGCGAATCGGTGGGCGACTACTTGGGTATGGATGCCGATTACCAGTCTTCGGACACCTACGAAGGTTTCATGCGCCGCCAGCAGACCAATGACAACTTGCTTTTCGTCAATCAGCTGGATACCAAATGGGCATTGGCGGATAAGCTCGACTTTAATGTAGGTGCCGCTTATAACATAATCAAGGGTCTGGAACCTGACCGGCGCATCAACAACCTGGTGAAACGCGATGAGGGTTACGTGCCGATGAGAGGTACCGGTATCCAGCAGCGGTATTTCTCGGAACTGAACGAAGACGACTTGAATATCCGTGCAGGTTTTACTTATAAACTTCCCGATGACTTTTCACAGGAATCCAACATCCAGTTGGGCTATGCCGGACGCATTGTGGACGATAATTTTACAGCTACCGAGTATGATATGTCGGTAGTGCGCCAAGAGGTGTTTGATATCGACAATGTACAGTTTGATAATTATTATACACAAGAGAATCTGGATAATAACTACTTTGTCCTCGACAAGAACGTAGACGAGTACACCGTGGATAAGAAAATCCATTCGGCATACGCAGAGGCTACCTACCAGTTTACCGAAGGGTTCATTGCCAACGTGGGTGTGAAGTATGATAAAGTGAATATGGATGTAGATTATAATGTGAACCGTGGCGGAACGCAGGGAAGCCAGTCCATCAACAAAGACTATGTGCTGCCCAGCATCAACTTGCGTTATAATTTCAATGACAAACATTCGCTCCGGTTTGCTGCCAGCAAGACTTATACCTTGCCTCAGGCAAAGGAAATATCTCCGTTCCGTTATGTAAACGTAACATTCAATAGCCAGGGTAATCCCGATTTGCAGCCTTCGGATAACTACAACGTAGATTTGAAGTGGGACTGGTATCTTTCGCCCAGTGAACTGATTTCAGTAACCGGTTTCTATAAATACATCAAGAACCCGATTTCACGTATTGAGATTGCCAGTGCCGGCGGATTCCTTTCGTATGAAAACATTGCCGACCATGCTACTGTAGCCGGTGCGGAAATCGAGATACGGAAAGACTTGTTTTCTCATCCGATGCAAGACGGAGGTCTGCATAAGCTGAGTTTCGGTGTGAACGGCGCTTATACTTATACGTGTGCGAAAGTGCCTTTGGCTACTGATCCGACCGGTTCCCAGTTGGAAGGCGCGGCTCCCTGGCTTGTCAATGCCGACCTGACTTACTTGGTGCGTAAAGGAAGCAACTCGTTTACCAATGCATTGGTGTTCAATTATTTCAGCGACCGTCTGTACACCATCGGCACACAAGGATACCAGGACATTGTAGAAAACGGGATTCCGACGCTTGACTTTGTATCTTCGGCTAAGATTGGCGAGCACTTTACCATCAGCCTGAAAGCGCAAAACTTGTTGAACTCCGTTCACCAGCTGACACGTAAAGGAAATGCAACGAATGAAGAGGTGGTGTTAAGCAAGTACCGCAGAGGAATCGATTTCAGCCTTGGTGTGGCATGCACGTTCTAAGTCTGCTTGGAAAAATATAATCAGAACAATAAACCAAACTATAATTTTAACCAAATTATCGAACAATGAAAAAGTTTTTCTTAAATGCGATGTTGTTTGCCGCATTGGCAAGCAGTGTATCACTGACTTCTTGTAGTGACGATGACGATCCTCAAGGCGGAGACCAAGGCGGAGGTGAAGAACCTACAGAAACCGTTGAGCTTTCGGGTAATGTGGAAGGAACGATGACCTTGGATGCCAATACGGAATATCTTTTGACTGGTACGCTGACTGTACCCGATGGCGCTGTTCTTGAAATTCCTGCCGGGACTACCATCAAGGCACAACAGGGCTTCGACAAATACATCATTGTGGCACAGGGTGGACGCATCAATGCCCAAGGTACGGCACAGGCTCCCATCGTGTTTACGGTAGACGATGAAAGCAAGGCTGAGCCGGGCTATTGGGGTGGTTTGATTATCAATGGTAAGGCTCCTATTTCAGGTCCTGCAGGAAGTACCGCTACCGGTGCTACCGAGGTGGACAACAACATGGCTTACGGAGGAAGCGATGCTGCCGACAATAGCGGAACATTGCAATACATCGAATTGTGGTACACCGGAGCGCGCTCAAGTGCAGACATCGAGCACAACGGTTTGACCTTGAACGGTGTAGGTAACGGTACTACCATTAACAATGTATATATTGTAGAAGGTGCCGACGATGCTATCGAGTTCTTCGGAGGTACAGTAAATGTAAGCAATTTGCTTGCTGTAAACTGTGATGACGATATGTTCGACTTTACTCAGGGTTATTCCGGTACCTTGTCTAACTGCTACGGCATTTGGGAAGACGGCTTCACAAGCACCGAGGAAGACCCGCGCGGCATTGAAGCGGATGGAAACTTGGACGGAAATGGTCCTGACCATACCCCGCAATCAGACTTCCGTATAGAGAACATGACTATCGCTAATTTCTCTGATTATTCGATGAACGATGCTATCAAGGTACGCCGCGGTGCTACAGCACACATCACCAACGCTTTGGTAATGGGTACAGGTCCTGTAGAAAACCTGATTGACGTGACCGATGGAAAAGGCGGAGCAGGTGAAGGTACTGAAATGAGTGTAAGCAATCAGTTGGCTTCGGCTACTACCGATGGCGACTTGAACGCAGAAGGCACTTACGAAGGCATCGTGATGGAGGCAGGAAATACGGGTGCCAATACCAGTGCACTGTCATGGACAGGCTATCAGTTCCCGGGCGAAACCGAAGCTCCGGAACCTGCTACGGCAACCCTTTCAGGCGATATCGCTTCGGATATGACTCTCGATGCGAATACTGAATATACACTCGAAGGTGCTGTAGTAGTGAAAGAAGGTGCTACGCTGACCATCCCTGCCGGATTGACCATCAAGGCAAAAGAAGGTTTTGGCAATTACTTGCTGGTAGAACGTGGCGGTAAGATTATGGCAGAAGGAACTGCTGAGGCTCCCATCACCTTTACGGCAGAAGATGAAGCCAATGCCGGACCGGGTTACTGGGGCGGATTGATTATCAACGGTTATGCGCGCATCTCAGGCGTAGAGGGAACTGTAACCGAAGGTGCTACCGAGATTGATAACAACCAACCCTACGGAGGCGATGACAATGCCGACAATTCGGGCGTATTGCGTTATGTCAAGCTGCTTTATACCGGAGCACGTTCGAATGCCGATGTCGAGCACAACGGACTTACACTGAATGCAGTAGGAAACGGAACGGTGATTGAAAACATTTATATTGCTGACGGTGCCGATGATGCCATCGAATTCTTCGGAGGCTCGGTAAACGTAACCGGACTGCTTGCCGTAAACTGCGATGACGATATGTTCGACTTCACTCAAGGCTATTGCGGTACGCTGAAGGACTGCTACGGACGTTGGGAAGCCGGATTCACCAGCACCGAAGAAGACCCGCGTGGTGTAGAAGCTGACGGAAATCTGGACGGAAACGGTGCTGACCACGCTCCGCAATCCGACTTCACCATCGAGAACATGACTATCGAAAACTTGTCTGAAGCAGCCGAAATGGTAGACGCTATCAAGATTCGCCGTGGTGCGAAGGCTACCATTACCAATGCATTGGTTATCGGTACAGGTACGGTAGACGACTTGGTAGACCTGACAGATAGCAAAGGCGATGCACAAGCAACTACAGTTATTTCTGTAACCAATGAATTGACTTCGACGCTTACAGGCGATGAAATACACGGAACAGGTGAGGTTACCGTAGCCGATGGCAATACCGGAGCTTCTGCCGCAGACTTCGATTGGACAGGATATCAGTTCTGATTCTATAGGAAGAATTAAGAGCAAAGAGAATTTTGTTTGCCCGGACTTGTAATTGGATACAGGTCCGGGCAAATTGTTTTATAGCCGCGCAGCCGGTACTATTACTAATCGTACAGCATGACAATTATTAATCGTGCGGCGTGACGATTACTAATCGTACAAGCAACGCGGCTATATGCGGCGATAAATGAAACAGGCTTCCGGACGGATGTCGGACGTGTAGAAAAATAAATGCCTTTGGATAATTCATTTTTTATTTCCGCAAGAAGTTTGTATTTTTGCACGTTAATTGAAAATGAGAATGGCGTCACAAACTGAAGTTTTATCTGAAATCTTGCATACTTCGCCTTGCGTGGAATTGCTTCGCTTGCGCAATCGTCAGCTGATTATCTTGTTCCTTTTTAAGACGTTCTATCACCGGCAGACCGCCGTACCTTTCGAGTCTTTGCGGATGCAGCTTGCCGATTATCTGAATGCCGTGCATTTGGAGCAGGATGAGGAAAGCGGGATTACGGCTTTCGATACGTTCGAGGAAAAGGCAAGCAAGTATATCCAGCGGTGGACCGATAAGGGTTTCTTGCGCAATTATCAGGAGGAAACGGGCGAGGTCTTTTACGAACTTTCGCTTTATGCAAGCAAGACCATAGACTGGCTTTTGAGCCTGAAACGCGAAGAGTTTGTTGGTACGGAATCGAAGTTTATGAACTTGTTCGGGCAATTGAAAGAACTGGTAGAGTTTACCAACGAGGACAAGGAAGAACGCATCCGGATGCTGGAAGAGAAGAAACGTGAGATAGAATGCCAAATCCAAGCGATTCAGGAGGGAGGCGATGCCGAGATTTTCGAGGAATACCAGATAGTGCCACGCTTCAAGCAGATAAGCCAGTCGGCAAAGGAACTGCTTTCCGATTTTAAGGAAGTGGAGGAGAACTTCAAGCGCATTACCAAAGACATTTACCGCAAACATGCGGAAGGCGAATATTCCAAGGGCGATATCTTAGGCTTTACGTTTGATGCCTTGGGAAATCTGCAACAAAGCTCGCAAGGCAAGAGCTTTTATGCCTTTTGGGACTTCTTGCTGACTCCTTCCCTGCAGCATACATGGGATGAATTGGTGGAGCATCTGTATGATACGCTGGACGAGAAGCGCTTGGAGGTGAACGATACGTTCCTGAAAAACATGAAGCAATATCTGTATGCCGCGGGAAAGAAAGTATATCAGGCGAACGACAAGATGGCGGAGAAGCTGAGCCGGATTATCTGCGAGAACGGAGCCATGCCTGCGGTACTGGCACAGCAAGTGATAGGGGACATTCAGGCTTCCTTGCTCCAGCTGGCGCAGAAGGGCATCACGCCGGATATAACGTTGGAAGTCGAGACCTTGCCGGAGATTGCTATGCCGATGGAACGCAAACTTACGTTGGAACAATCTATGGAAGTGACTTATAGCCAGGCTTTGGAGATGGCAAACTCGGATATAAGCGAAGCCCGTTCGGCAGGGAACTTGTTTGTGCAGAACCGGGTAGACCGGCGCATCCTGAAGCAACGCGTCCAGCAGGCATTGCGGAAGAAGAAGCAAGTTTCGCTGGGAGCGGTGATAGAAGAAAACGGGGGATTGAGCCAAGGCTTGTCCGAGTTGTTCGGTTATATCGGCGTAGTGCGCGATTTTCATCATACCGTGAGTGCCGAACGGACACAGACGGTGGTGTTCGATGAAGAGCAGCACAAAGCCATTGTCATTCCCGAAATCTTGCTTTTTTAGCGTATGCTTGTTTGAAACACAGATTAACGCAGATTGACGCAGATTGTTTTAATTGGCAATAGACAAGGATTTTCCTGCGTTCAATCAAAATAAGAATTTGCGAAAATCTGTGTTAATCTGCGTTTCAAACAAATAAACTCAAGAACTTAAAAACTCAAGAACAAATGAACTTAGAATCTTATATAACTCCTTATGCGAGAGCGGTGGTTTGCCTGTTGAAAGGAGCGGTCAATGCATCCGACCGTTGCTGGAACGACCTTTTGCATTACCAGTCCGAAATACAGAAGTATGTTGCCCAAATCGGACTGGAATTGATTGTGAAGCGCGACGAAGGCTTTGCTTACCTGAAGCAGATGACCGATGAGGGCGGGAATACCTTGGGGCTTATTCCGCGCAAGCCGTTGGGGTTTGAGTGTTCGGTGCTGGCGATTGTTCTTCGGGAAATGCTGGAGGAATTCGACAGCAATTTGGATGAACTGTATGCGGCGGAGTGTTACGTTACGGATAAAGCCTTGAAGGAACGCATCGAATTGTTCTTGCCCGAACGTTTCAACCGGGTAAAGCTATTGAACGAGCTGGACACTTACATTGCCCGGATGGTGCAATTGGGCTTTTTGATAGAGAAGAGGCAGGACAATGCGGTCTGTTACCAGATACACCGCATCATCAAAGAGAAGGTCACGCTCGACCAGTTGGTAGAATTTAAAAAGAAACTTGAAAGCTATGTTGAATCTGTTTAGTACATCTTCCGATACGGCGGGGTTCCGCTTGCAATACATGGAAATCTATAATTGGGGAACGTTTCACGAGCGTATCTTCCGTCTGGCTCCGCAAGGGAATAATGCCTTGCTTACCGGAGCGAACGCTTCGGGAAAGAGCACCATTATCGATGCGTTGCTCACCTTGCTGGTTCCGGCAAAGAAAGACCGTTTCTATAACCAGTCTTCCGGGGTGGAAAAGAAAGGGAACCGGACGGAAGAGACCTATGTGTTGGGGCATTACGGAAACATCCAGAAGGAAGGTGAACGGGGAGTGACCACACAAGCCTTGCGCGACAAAAGCGCCTATTCCATTTTGCTGGCATCGTTTGCGAGTGCCGGCGAGCGGGTAGTGACGGTCTTTCAGGTACGCTGGTTCTCGGGGGGAGAATTGCGCCGTACATTCGGGTTGGCGCATGTGCCGCTGGAGATACAGAAGGACTTCCAGCCTTTTGACGGAAAGGGAATCTGGAGACGCCGGCTGGAGGCATCTTATAAAGGTACGCGCGCGTTGGTGGAATTCTTCGAGGGACCGACCGGCTATGCCGAACGCATTACCCAGCTTTTCGGCATGCGCTCGGTAAAGGCGCTGAGTCTTTTCAATCAGATAGTAGGGGTGAAGGTATTGGACGACCTGGATGAATTTATCCGTACCAATATGCTGGAGGAGCACGATGCCGAGAGCCAATACCTTCAGTTGAAGGATAGTTTCACGACCCTGATAGAAGCGAAGGTGAACATCGAGAAGGCACGCATGCAGATTGAACGTTTGCATCCGATAGCGGAGCTGGCAGAGAAAATCCGGCAAGCCGATGAGCGGCTTCGCCAGTTGTCTACCGATAAGGATACTGCCGTATATTGGTTCGCCAGGCAAATCATCCGCATGGCGGAGGAGAAGTTGGACCAAGCCTTGAAGGAAAAAGAACGCCTGGAGGCGGAAACCGCTAAGTTCCGCCGGAAAGAGGAAAAGCTGAAGCAGGAGGAACGCACTTTGGCGCTTGCCATCGAGAAGGACGAGGTGGGGCGTAAGTTGAAGGAGCTGGAAAACGACATCGAGCTTCTTGCCAAGGAACGTGACGAGCGGGTGAAGCGGATGGAGGAATACAACGGGCTTGCCGGAAAGATAAACTTCCCTTCGTTGCCGGCGGATGAAGAGATGTTTCAGGCTCGGCGTACGGAAGCACGTGCTAAGGCGGAGGCATTGGCGGAAGAGAAAGAGACATACATCCGGAAACAGATTCATGCCGAACAGGAACGGAAAGAGCTTGCCCTGCAGATAGAGGAACTGATGCGTACCGTAGAGGCGCTCCGCCAGAATAAGAATAACATTCCCTTACGTGAGACCGAAATCCGCGAGGCTATCCTGAATCACACCGGGGCATCGAAGGAGGAAATTCCTTTTGTCGGAGAACTGTGCCGGGTGGCAGAGGGCGAGGAGGCATGGGAAGCGGCGTTGGAAAAGATTCTGCATCATTTTGCCCTTCACCTGATTGTGCCTGATAAATACTATCATCAGGTGAACGAGTATGTGAATGCCACAAACCTGAAAGGGCGCATCTTGTTTTACCGGTATGTGCCTTATAACTCCTTGTCGGATTTGCAGGCGTATGGAAACGGCGGGGAGGAACAGCAATTGATTGACAAGATAGAAATCCGCTCGGACAGCGAGTACGAGGAATGGGTGCGTGACATGATTTTCGAGAAATACAATTATGTGTGTGCCGAGGATTTGAAAGCGTTCGAGCGGTATAAGGAGAAAGCCGTTACCCGTGAAGGATTGGTCAAGTTTCCCGGCGAAAGGCATGAGAAGGATGACCGCCCGCATATCTTGCGTCGGGAGAACTTCGTGTTGGGATGGGAGAACAAGGAGAAAATCAAGCTTCTCCAGCAGGAGTTGGTCCAGCTTCAGGAGCGGGACGAGGTGCTTTCGCAAGAGGCGGAACGGATTGGGCAGGCGGCTAAGGAATGTGAGGCACAAGCCGGACTGCACCGGAAGCTGGCGGATGTGTTCGCTGATTTCGAGAAAGTGAACTGGCAGGCGTACGCCGCACAGCTTCAGGAAAAGCAGGACGAGAAAGAGGCGTTGGAGAAAGGGAACGACCGCCTTCATACACTTCAGGTTCAGCTGGACAAGGTACGCGAGGAGCAGCATCGCTTGGGGAATACAGACATACCGGAATCTACCCGCAAGGTGATTCATGCCGAATACCGTATCGAACAGCTTCAGAAGGAAATCGAGGAGAACCAGCGGGTGGTTTCTTCGATTAAGTCGTTGCTCTTCACCGATTTTGAGAAAAGCTACGCGTATTTGTGCGAGCTTTCGTACGACCAGTTGAAGCAGGAGCGGGGGAAGTTTCAGGCAAAGAACGAGCGCGACCGCAAGAAGCTGGATGCCGAGAAGCGTGCTTGTGAGGATGAAGCCAAGATGAAAATCACGGAGTTCAAGCATCCCGAAGAGGAGATACTGGCACGCTTCAAGGATTGGCGTGCGGATGTTGATGCTCTGCCCGATGCCGCGCACATCGAGCTGATAGATGCGTACCGGCAGATGTTGGAGAGGCTGGAGAAAGAGAACCTGCCCAAGTACGAAAGCCAGTTCGACGGGTATCTGCAAAAGACCTTGACCGATAAGGTGGGTGAGTTCCGGATGTTCTTCATCAATTGGATGCACGCCATCAAGAGCAATATCGACATGCTGAATGATTCGCTCAAGGGCATCGATTACCGGACGCGCCCCGTCACGTATATCCAGCTTTCCGCCCTGCCCCAGATAAGCGAGGAGGCACGCGAGTTTAAGCGGCTGATGGATGAGGCGGTGCCGGATGTGCAGAAAATCAGTTCGCTTCCCGATGGCAGGAGGATGCATTTCTACGACCATGTAGAACCGTTCATGCGCCGGCTGGAGGATGAGGAGTGGCGCAACCGGGTGATGGACGTGCGTTTCTGGTTTACGTATAAGGCAGAGGAATACAACCGGCAGGATGGGCGCAAGGAAACCACGTACGAGAACATGGGACACCTGTCGGGAGGGGAGAAAGCCCAACTGACCTACACCATATTAGGCTCTGCCATTGCCTACCAGTTCGGCTTGACCAAGAGCGGCATGCAAAGCGATTCGTTCCGCTTTGTGGCGATTGACGAGGCTTTCAAGGCGCAGGATGAAGACAAGGCGCGCTACCTCATCACGCTCTGCAAGCAGCTTCACCTCCAGCTTCTGGTGGTGACTCCGAACGATAATATCCACATCGTGGAGAATGATATCTCGTATGTGTATTTCGTAGAGCGGAAGGAGGAAAAGACTTCGTGGCTCTACAGCATGCCGATAGAGCAATGGAAGGCGGAAGCTGTTGAGAGGGGGTAGTCCGCATAGCGGGTTCTGGCTCTCGTGACGTTTGGGCGTGACGAAACGCAGATTAGCGCAGATTTACGCGGATAAAAAAATAAAATGAATATCCGCATTTTACCTAATTGACTGTAGGGGCGTATGCGATACACACGTGTCCACTAAAAAAAATTAAGACTTAATTGTGTGTCATTTTGATAGTTTTCTTCTCTGTTCTCTTCGAAAAGCATCATTAATGGAAGTTTTTCGAAGAGCGAGAGGCTTAGTATTCTAAGTAATATATATGTCGATACGCCCAGCCGCAACCTTCGTTCCGCAATGGCAACCATGCAGTAAGCTGTGATGGCACAGTATATCTGTATCTTTACGGCATTTTCGGATGTCCCGTAGAACTCCTTGATTTTCAAATGTTGTTTCATCCATTTGAAGAACACCTCAATGCGCCACCGATATTTGTAAGCTAAGGCGATGTCCAAGGCTGGGACCTGCCGGTTGTTGGTTATGAAATCGAACGTTTCGTTAAGCTCCTTGCTATAATAGATTACTTGCCGGAGCGCGTCCGGATACCCTGTCCCTGCTATCCGGGAAGTAAACCGTATCGTGCGGTCAGCCATGACTCCCTCTTCAGCCGGAAGCTGGCTTTTTTTCTTCCAAAACGGTGTAAGCCATGTTCCGTTTCCTGCGCACGATAAAGAATGCCCTGATTTCATTGATGTTATGCAATTGGGTTGTACTGACATAGGCCTTTGTCGAAAACGTAAAAAATGCCCCAGAGCAGTACGGTATGGAATCCATTACCGTACTGTCACTTACGGAATGGTCCGTTATCAAGTTAAAAACCGGGACATCCCGTATCACGTCATACAAGCTGTGCAGCTTTATTCCTCCATATCCTTGCTGCGCACAGCTCCACCAGAACCTCTTAAGGCAAAAATTGACGGTGGACGAATCGAACGCATATAACTCGCCATGTGGAAACAGGCCTGCCATGTCGGCTCTTTCCTCACACGCCAGACGGACCATGCGTTCGGAAAATTCCTGGAATATCCGCACATCCCGTATCTCGTTCGCCCTTGCCAGATTGCTTCGGCTCACTGACTTGCCCAATCCCAAATGATGGAATTTGCTGCGATGGGCACTTAACGAAACTATCAAGTCGCGCAGACTCTCCCGGTGGGACAACTGCCCGATGAGCAGCACCAGCAGCTGGTTCCAGCAACTGAAGGACTTGACGTATTTGTCGCCCTCATACTTGGCAACCAAGCAGTCAAATGCCCGTTTAGGTAAAAATTCACACAATTGGCTAAAAACATACTTTCCTACATGCATTTTGCTATCATTTTGCTATTGGACACAAAAATAGCAATTTGAAAAGTACACGTAAAATATCCAATTATAAAAACCTTATAAACAAATAATTGTACGAATTGTTAATGATTTTTAGTGGACACGTGTGTATGCGATACGCCCCTACATGGGATGTTTGCGGATATTCAAAAAAATAAAATTATCTGCGTTAATCTGCGTCAATCTGCGTTTCAAGAGAAATAACTCAGCAAATCCGGCATGACGTTCATGCCTGCCGTGGGGGATGCCGGAGGGATTGCACAAATTTGATAGTTTTTTAACCGGAATTGAAAGCATTTGCACGCGGTTGCACATACGCGAATCAGGCGTGATTCAGGTTTCGGGGCAGAATGCTTAATTTTGCTTTCGGAAAAATGAAAAAACACATTGCCTATGAAGCCTATTTTTTATTGTGCCTTGTTCTCGCCTGCCGTATTGGGGGCGCAAGAACGCCCGAATATCCTTTATATTATGACCGACCAGCAGACCGCTACGGCAATGAGCTGTGCCGGAAATGAAGAGGTGCATACCCCCAATATGGACCGGCTTGCCCAGAGGGGCGTGCGTTTCTCGAACGCTTATTGCAGCATGCCCTTGAGCGGTCCCTCGCGTTCGTCCATGTTTACGGGATACACGCCCGGTCAGGTGGGACTGACCGAGAACGGGACACCCATGCCCGACTCTATTCGCACACGGACATTGGGCACGTTATTGGAAGAAAGCGGATACGAATGCGCATATGCCGGGAAATGGCACGCGCATACCAATTCCTTGCCGGCGAAGGAGGCTTTCGGTTTCGAGAACCTGCACGGGCATAATGATTTCGGTCTTGCCGAGGCATGTGTTGCCTTCTTGCGCCGCAATTCCGAACAGCCTTTCTTCCTGGTCGCCTCTTTCGATAATCCGCATAACATTTGCGAGTATGCGCGTCATCAGAATCCGCCCTATGCTTCGTTCGAAGAGCCGGCGCTTGAAGATTGTCCCGGCTTGCCTGCCAATTTTGCGGTCAATCCGTATGATGCCGACGCCCTGGCTTTCGAGCGCAGGCAGAACCATCGGCTTTATCCGACCGTGACTTTCACGCCGGACGACTGGCGCCGGTACCGCAATGCGTATTACCGCCTGATTGAAGCGGTGGACAAGGAAATCGGGAAGATATTGGACGAAGTGGACAAGCAGGGCTTGTGGGAGAATACCGTGGTTATCTTTACCAGCGACCACGGAGACGGGTGTGGCGCGCACCAATGGAACCAGAAAACCGCCCTGTATGAAGAGGTGGTGAACGTGCCTTTCATCGTTTGCCTTCCCGGTGGGAAGAATGCGGGAAAAGTATTGCCCCAGTTTATCAATAACGGAGAAGACCTGATGCCGAGCGTATGCGACTGGGCAGAAGTGGAGGTGCCTTCGGGACGCCAAGGGGTCAGCTTCCGCGAGGTAGCGGAGGAGGGAGATACGGCAAAGGCGCACCGTCCGTACGTGGTGACCGAAACCTTCTTCGGAGAGACCGCAGGCACGTTGGGCTGGATGGTGCGTACACCTTATTATAAATACGTCTTGTATGATACCGGAAAGAACCGCGAGCAGCTTTACGATATGCGTACCGACCGGGGCGAGATGCGTAACTTAGCGGTGGAGTCGAAATACAAAGAAGAGGTGAAACGGCATCGTGCCTTATTAGAGGAATGGATGAACACGCATCCTTCTGCCGCCACACAATTCAAAGCCAAATACATTCCGAGGAATTAAAGATATAGCACACAGATGACTCAGAAGGACACGGATTTACACAGATTTAAAAGTGTTTTACACAGGATTGAAACTTATTTGAATGCAATTGAATAGGAAAAAGACAAGAGTGAGCGTCTGTTTTTGGAGATAAGACTAATTTTGCAACATACGAAAAAACAAAAATTACCGATGAAGAAGACCTTTTATTTAGCATTACTATGGAGCGCATTCTTCGCAGGCGCATTCGCCCAAGCGAACATCAAGCTGACCGATGTAACCTTGATGCATGAAATGCGTGCTACTCCTTATCCATTAGATAAGGCAGTAGTGGACGACCGCTATGTCTCTTTCCAATGGCCGCTTCGTGGAGACGCGAATGTCACCAGTGAGGTATTGGACGGAATGGAACGGAAGACAAAAGTGGATAAGTCGAAATTGAAGTATCGCTTGCGCTATTCGCAAGACGCTTCTTTTGCGAAAGGTATCAAAGAAGTGGAAACCATTTGGCCTTTTTATAATCCCGATACACAATTGGCTTCCGGTACGTGGTACTGGCAATACGGCTATGTCAACGAAGCTGGACAAGTGGAATGGGGAAGCACACAAACATTGACCGTAGGTGATAACGGACACAAGTTCTGTCCTCCCTCTTATAAGGAAGCCATAGCGAAAGTACCTGCTATGCATCCGCGTATTTGGGTGCAGAAGGATAACTGGGACGCTTTTATCGCACAAGCTAAGGCTAAGCCGGAATACCAATGGTACATGGAACGTGCCGATAAGGTGATGCAGACTCCGATGAAGAGCATCAAGAACATCGACCTGAGCAACATGAAGAACTTGAAGAACGAAATGCAACGCATCTCGTATCTTACCAGTGAGAGCCGCCGCATCATCGATGCCGAAGAAGGGAATACCGAAGCCTTGATTCGTGCCTATCTCTTGACCAAAGACCGCAAGTATGCCGATGAAGGCTTGAAGCGTGTATTGGAAATGCTGAGCTGGGACAAGGATAAGAATGTGAAGGGTGACTTCAATGTGTCGGCGTTGCTTTCGTTGAGTTCGATGGCATACGATTCATTCTACGATTTCCTCACCGCCGACCAGAAGAAAGCGTTGCTCGATGCCATCCGTGAGAAAGGTTATGTGATGTACAATCGGTTTAATAACTATTTGGAAAACCACATTGCCGAAAACCATATCTGGCAGATGACTCTGCGCATCTTTACCATGGCTTCGTTTGCTACATACGGCGAACTGGAAGAATCGAAATTGTGGACCGATTATTGCTATAACGTATGGTTAGCCCGTTTTCCCGGCTTGAATAAAGACGGAGGCTGGCACAACGGCGATTCGTATTTCACGGTCAATACCCGTACCCTGATTGAAGTACCTTATTATTATAGTAACCTGACGGGTTATGATTTCTTCAGTGACTCGTGGTACACCAACAACATCATGTACACCATCTACCAGCAGCCGCCGTTCTCTAAATCGGCTGGGCAGGGTAGTTCGCATATCAATGTAGGCCGTCCCAATAGCATCCGCATCGGTTACTTGGATGCGTTGGCTAAGTTGACCAATAATTCGTTTGCCGCCGATTTCGTGCGCCGCACCTTGAAGGTAGAGCCTGAATACATGAAGAAAGCGTTGCTGAACAAGCCCGGCGATTTGGCTTGGTTCCGTCTGCAATGCGACAAGCCGTTGCCCGAAGGTCCGGGATTGACAGTCTTGCCTTTCGGAAGAGTGTTCCCCGAAACAGGTTTGGCTTCGTACCAGACCAATTGGGACCGTGTAGGAGGCAACGCGATGTGGAGCTTCCGGAGCAGCCCGTATGGAAGCACTTCCCATGCGTTGGCAAATCAAAATGCGTTTAACACCTTCTATGGAGGGAAACCGATATTCTATAGCAGCGGTCATCACATCGAGTTTACCGATGTACACGCTATGTTGTGCCATCGTGCCACTCGTGCTCATAACACTATTTTGGTGAACGGCATGGGGCAACGTTTTGGTACTGAAGGCTATGGTTGGATTCCTCGTTATTATTGTAGCGATAAAATCGGCTATGTGTTGGGTGACGCTTCTAACGCATACGGCAAAGTAATATCTCCGTTGTGGTTAGAACGTGGAAAAGCTTCGGATGTGGCATATACGCCCGAAAACGGTTGGGACGATGTTCCCTTGACTAAGTTCCGCCGTCACATTGTTAGTTTAGGAACAACCGGATTCATCTTCATTTACGATGAATTAGAAGCATCTGAGCCGGCAGATTATACCTTTATGTTGCATACCGTGGCTCAGCCGATGATGGTAGATACTTCGAATCCCCGTTTCGTACATGTGCAAGGCATATCAGGACGTGGAGGAGCATCCGATGCTTACATCTTCTCTACCGGAGCATTGCAGACCGATACGACCAGTCAATTTTTCGTTCCTGCGGTCAATTGGTTGCGCCGGGATGCGAATGGCAAGCTGAAAACTTATCCCAACCATTGGCATTTCACGGCTAAATCGGAGAAAGCGAAAGTTTACCGCTTTGCCACTATCATCAATACACACGCCTTGAAGTATCCCGCAAAAGACCCCGAAATCCTTTCAGACGGACGCATCAAGGCAGGAGGATGGCTTATCAGCGTAAACATATCGGCAAACGGAGCACCTTCGTTCTTTATCCGGAGCACGAAAGACGATGTGAGCATTACCTATAAAGGACAAGAAACCATTGTGAATGAAAACGGTTTTGTCACTACGATGCGCGATGTCGTGCCCGATTTGGAGATATGATTTTATTTTTTAGATTAATCGAATAGTAATAACCATGAAACTAAACAGAAGATTTTTACATACCTGCTTTACTCTCGCCGTAGTAGCCTTGCCTTTAGGGGCAATGGCTCAGACGGTGGAAAAGCCCCGCATCCAGACTTCGGCTTTGCCCGAAGAGACTGCGGTCTATAATCCTTCGGCTAAGAAGAATGTGGCACAGGCGAAAGGCAAGCCAGCCAAAGAACAAGGCAAAGCCCGTGCTTCGGAAAAGCGGAAGAAAGACAAGAAAGGGAATGCATCCGTTTCAAGCGGACGCTACATGGCGTTGAAGACCAATGTGGCTTACGATGCAATCGGTGTATTGAACTTGGATTACGAAGTGCAAGTACATTCACGCATGACGGTAGATATTCCGGTAATGTGGAGCTTGTGGGATGCGAAACCCGATAAGGCGTTGCGCATAGCCGCTATCCAGCCTGAATTGCGTTGGTGGATGGGGGAAGAAACCGGCAAAGGGCATTTCTTCGGCTTGCATGCACACGTGGGATGGTATAACTTGAAGTGGGACGACCGTCGCTATCAGGACACCGGACGTCCTTTGGCAGGAGCCGGATTGAGTTACGGCTATAAACTTCCTTTATCTGAGCATTGGGGAGCGGAATTTACCGTAGGCTTGGGGTATGCCAACATGAAGTATGATACTTATTATAATATAGATAACGGGGCGCAGATAGATACCCGTGTCCGCCATTATTGGGGACCGACTAAGGTAGGAGTGTCGCTGGTCTACCGTTTTTAAATGAACTTAAAACGATAATTCCATGAAAAGAAATAAACATACATTGAAGCAATGGTTCGGCTTGTTGGCATTGCCCTTGCTGATGACCGCCTGCACTTTGCATGAAGAACCGGAACTGACCGCAGACGGCGAATTAGGAGTAGACCCGACTTTGGTGAATGTGGAACTCACGTTGAACCTTGACTTGAATTTGCCTGAACAGGGAAATGAAGAAGAGAGTAGTGTACGGGTTTCTGCCAACACCGATTATCTACACCGTTTTATTGTAGAAGTATACCTCAACCGCCAACCGGTAGCAAGACAGGTATTTGTAGAAAACATTACCGACCGTACGCACCTTTCTTTGCCAGTCGATATGCAATTGCATGCGCGTGAATACCAGTTGGTGGTATGGAAAGATTATGTAAGTGCAGAAACTCCCGAAGAGGACTTGCATTGGAATACGCAAAGTTTGGTTCCTGTAATCCCCAATCGTGCTTCTCATACGGGGAATACGGAATATAAAGATGTGTTTGTGGGCACTACATCCCTCGACCTTTCCGCTTACGCTGACCAGTGGGAAGCGGAGGTCGAGCAGGATGTAGCACTCCAACGCCCCGTGGCACGTTACGAACTGATTGCAACCGATGTGGATAAGTTCTTGCAGCGCATAGCCGATGGAGAAGTTTCGGGCGAAAGGTTTACCGCACGCATCAAGTATAGCGGCTATTTGCCGGTGGGATACAACGTGCTGGATGACGTTCCCAAGCATTCGTTGATGTACATGCAATACAATACGTCATTCGATGTGCCCGAAGAAGGAACGGATGAACTGCGGGTGGGCTTCGACTATGTATTCGTATCCAACGAGGGTTCCGCTTCCGTCCCGATGGAAATTGAAATCGTGAATGAGAATAATGTGACCGTAGCCAATTCCGTACTCAATGTACCGCTTGAACGAGGCAAGAATACCGTATGGACAGGTGAGTTCCTGACCGGTGATGACCAAGGCGGACAAGGAGGAGGGGATGAACCCGGAGAAGATGAAGATGGAATCGGCATAGATCCGGATTATGATAACGAAACCGATCTGGGTGTTACGGTAGAATAAGAATAACCACAAACAATAATATTAACTTAAATCCTTAACCACATGAAAAAGAATTTTTTATATTCGTTGTTGGCAGTATTCGGGATGCTTTTCGCATCCTGTAGTCAGGAAGAAATCGTCTCTACCGCAGGTACGGGTAGTAATGACGGTATGGTAAGACTGAGCGTGAATCTTTCTAATGAAGATTTTTATTCTCGTGCAAGCCAATCATTAGATGTAGATGGCTATGTAATGCGTTGTATTTGCCAAGCGGTAAATGCGGATGGCACATTGATTGAAGGTTTTAATGAAATTACTTCAGTCACTAATGGAACGGCAAGCTTTGAGTTTGAAGCTCCGGAAGGTGTTGCTAACTATTTGTTCTGGGCTGATTATGTAGATGGAGATGATTATACAGCAAGCAAGTCTGCTTTTTATAAAGCTGAAGACTTGACAAAAGTCGGTTATCGTTTGAATAAGAATGTAAACTTGTTCAATAATCAAGCAGCTGATGCTTTTTGTGCTACTGTATCGGCTTCGGCTATTGCGGGTAAAGTTACATTAAAGCGTCCTTTTGCTCGCTTAACGGTAAAGCAATCAATGGTAGAAGAATTGGGCTTGACCGGATTGACAAACATTGTTCCTACTATTAATGCGGGAACAGATTTCAATGTGGCAACTGGGAAAACTCAAACAAAAGCTTCTGTACGTTTGAATGATGACGAAACGTTAACTGCATTAACTGAAGGTGATTTCTATTTCTTCTGTTATGCTTTTGCCGCACCAGCCGACCAGACCACAGAAACTACCATTCAATTTACAAGTGCTACGGATGCTACGGGTAAAACATTGAGAATTGAAGCGGAGGATATGCAGACATTGAGTTCAAATGTAAGCGTAAATTTGAAGAAAGATGAAAATAACCCAGGTGGAGGTGACGATTCAACTATTAATGTTGATGTAGAAATTGATAATGGATACTCTGATGAAGGTGGAAGTGAAGAACCCGGAACAGATCCTGAACCTTCAACTGAGCTTGCTGTAGGTGACTACATCAACGCTGCTGGTGAGAAAGTAACAAGTGCATCAGATGCTGTAGCCGTTGTATTCGCATTAGGTGCAGGAGCAAATGATACTCCGGCTGTTTATGGAGAAAGTTATGCAAGTAAAACAATTAGTGCATACGCTGTTGCATTGACTAATGGAAACCGTGACGCATTCGGAAATGGAGATGGAACAACGGCTTTCCCGACTCTTACACCAAATGATGATTTCACTTCTTGGGCAGGTTATAAAAGAACGGCTGAATTAGAAGCTATGATAGGTGATTTTGCTTCTGTTGCTTTTGCCAATTATGATGCTTGGGTTGCTGACAATGTATTAACAGGCGATAATCTGAGTCCTTGGTATATTCCTTCTTTCAAGCAGTTGGAAACCTTCTGCAACTTGACTTTCGGAGAGAATGCGGATGAGAGTTTTGCTGCTAAACTGAAAGATTCGTTCAATACGGGCGATAGCAAATGGTTCTATATCTCAAGTACAATCAGAAGCAGCGACAATCGTTTCTCTGCTGCGACGATTACCCAAAATGCAGGAACTTGTACATTTGGAAGTGCAAATCCTCAACCCACAACATCGACCTGCATCCGTGCGGTTGTAACCATCTTCGAATAAACACATTTGCTTAAATCCATAAATCAAGATTCGGTTGTGCCTTCGGGCATAGCCGGATACTAAAGTTCCCAATAAAAAAAGTTGTATTAAAGTTAGATTATGTGTTCAGGGTTGTGTCTTGAAACTTACTGCACATTCGCCGATAAAGAATAATGGTAAATGATGAATGAAACCGTCGGCATACGTGCGTAAGTTTTAAGGCACAACTTTCTGTTATTCCGGATGCATATAACTGGCTTTCCTGCACGATTACTAATCGTGCGGCGATACAATTAGTAATCGTTCACGTGTACGATTACTAATCGTACAGGCAATGCAGTTATATGAGTTGGACGAGACATGCTTCTTATTTCACTTAGTTACTTATCTTCGCTACATTTATTCCTTGTATAAACTCATGAAAAGACCTTTTTCCTTTTTCCGTTTCGGCTTGCTGGTATGTGCCGCAATCGCTTGCGGGCTGGCTTTCTCCGCCTGTTCCGATGAGGGGGTAGAGCCGGAACCTGAAGTGCCGCAGCCCGAAACGACCTATCCGGATGCCTATCAGGACAAAGAGCGTACCCAGCCTTATCCCAAAATATCGAACGAACTGATAGTCAATCCTGCTCCTTTCCTTGTTCCGCAAGCCATGAAGACGGGCGAGCGGCTCCAGTATGCCCTTTCGCGCACAGAAGATTTTGCGGATGCCGAAATCAGCGAGCCGCAGGACGGATGTATGTATAACCTCCACCGGGCGCTGGATGCCGGCACGTGGTACTGGCGTTTCCGGAGTACCGATGCCGAGGGTGCCAATCCCGGCGCATGGAGTGAGACGTATGCGTTCGAGGTAAAGGCAGAGACGCCGGTATTTGTTACTCCGCCTTTCGAAGACTTCCTGGAGAATGCTCCCCGTGTGCATCCCCGCCTGTATTGTTTCCTCAATCCGTATATCAGTGAGGCAAGGCAGAACGTGACATCCCATTCCGAATACCGCCAACTGACGGCGCGTGCCTCGATAGCGCTGGAGGCTGACTACGGCGCAATGGACCTTTATGCCGATGCCGAGACCTTGCGCCAGCATGCCACGTGGCTGTATCACGCTTACTATCTGCTTCAGGACGAACGCTATGCCGATAAGCTTATCGAAATGCTCGATGCAATGGCAGCTATGCCTCCTACCGATGAACAATTGTTTTCCGAGAATTTTACGACTTCCGCTATTATGCTGGCGAATGCCGCAACGTATGATTTGCTCTACGACCGCCTGACCGTCACGCAACGCACTGCTGCCGAAGAGGTAATGATGCGTGCGCTGAGCCATTTTTATGGGCAACAATGCGGGTTGGAAGAGAACCAGCTCTTCGACAATCACTTCTGGCAACAGAATATGCGTATCGCCACTCAGACGGCGTTCTTGCTTTATGATAAACCGGCATACACCGACGAAGTGCTTCCGATGCTGCGTTATTATTACGAGCTTTGGACGGCACGTGCTCCGGCTTCGGGTTTCAACCGCGACGGCATCTGGCATAACGGGACGGGCTATTTCCCTGCCAATGTGAAGACACTTGCCTACATGCCTGCCTTGTTCTCTTACGTGGCGCGGTTCGATTTCCTGCAACATCCGTGGTACCGCAATGCAGGACGGGCTCTTGCCTATACCAATCCGCCCGATTCGAAGAGTACCGGCTTTGGAGACAATAGTGAGAATGGAGACGCACCTAACCGGCTTACGGCTGCATTTGCCGATTATCTGGCACGCGAGACGGGCGATGCGTATGCCGGGTGGTATGCCGGTGAATGCCAGTCGCTGGTGCGGCAGGATTACGAATTGCGTTTGTACCGCATGTGTTCCAACCGGACTTACGAGTCTGCCTTGCCCGAAGATGCGGCGAAGATGGTCTGGTATGCCGATGCGGGTGAGGTCTCGATGCATAGCCATTTGGGAGATGCCGGGAATGACCTTGCCTTGTCGTTCCGTTCCAGCACCTTCGGGTCGGGAAGCCATACCACGGCAAGCCAGAATGCATTTAACCTCCTGTTCGGTGGGAAGGATGTCTATCGGAGTACAGGATATTACCAGGCATTTGCCGATGCGCACAACCTGATGTCGTACCGCCACACCCGTGCCCACAATACGATTCTGGTGAACGGCATCGGCCAGCCTTATTCCACCAAGGGATACGGAAGCATCGTCCGTGCGTTGGGAGGAAATCACATCAGCTATGCGCTGGGCGATGCCTCGCATGCCTATTGCGGCATCAGCGATGACCCGATGTGGGTGAACTATTTTGCCCAGGCAGGCATTACGCAGACACCCGATAACGGATTCGGGGAAACTCCGCTGACCAAATACCGCCGGCACGTCCTGATGCTGCATCCGCGTACGGTGCTTATCTATGATGAGCTGGAAGCATCCGAGCCGGTCCGTTGGGACTGGTTGTTGCATAGTCCGGTCCGGTTCGACATAAATGAAACGGAACAGGTGTTGAGCACAGCCGATGAGGCGGACGGCTTTTATGCCGTGACCCAATTGTTTGGCTCAAGCGAGATGGATATCACCCAGACCGACCAGTTTGCGGTGCCTCCTGCAACCGACGGAGCGGAATACCCCAACCAGTGGCACCTGACGGCGAGTACGGACAATCAGCCTGCAACACGCTATCTTACCTTTATCCAAGTATGCGAAGCTGGCGATAGCCCTTATATCATCCGCAGGGACGGAGATACGTTTGAGGTGGGCGAGTGGACGGTGACCGCTTCGCTTTCTCCGGACGTTGCCCCACGTCTGGAGGTAAGGCACCGCACGGAGCCGGTTGTTTTCAGCTACGGGGATGAAGCGGTGGAAATCAACGGAGCGGCTTATGAAAGAGAAGGCTCAGGCTCGTCTGTGTTGTATGATGAAACGGAAGGCAATTATCAGGTGATGGAAATGTCCGACCGCCTTCCAATCAGTACACGGGCGGGTTTTTAAACAGAATTGAAAGCCGATTCAACATATTAGAAAGTCTTTTGTTGCTTTTTGCTATTGTTCGTAACGGGAAGGAATGCAGGTTTGCTTCTTTCCCGTTAACTTTGCAATCGTGAAACAATAAAAAACATTTTAAATACTATCATGAAAAACAAGATTCTATTCTGTATGTTCCTTTTCTTTATAGGAATGTCGGGCGCATGGGCACAGGGCATTACGGTGACCGGTAAAGTGACCGACTATGAAGGACTGGAAGTGATTGGCGGAAACGTCACGGTGAAAGGCACAACGACCGGTACCATTACGGACATGTCCGGTCAGTACACCATTCAGGTAAGCAATCCGGCGAAAGCCGTATTGGTATTTTCGTATATCGGCATGAAGACGCAGGAAGTTCCGGTAAAGGGGCAAAAGCAAATCAATGTCACGCTTCAGGCGGATAACCAATTGCTGGAAGAAGTAGTCGTAGTAGGATATGCCGCGATGAAGCGCAAAGACCTGACCGGCTCGGTGGCTTCGGTAAAGAGTGAAGAACTGACCAAGACACCGGTATCGGATTTGTCGCAGGCGATAGCCGGACGTATGGCAGGTGTGCAGGTGATACAGACCGACGGCCAGCCGGGTGCCGAGGCTTCCATCCGTGTGCGTGGCGGTATTTCCATCACGCAAAGCAACGAGCCGTTGTATGTGATTGACGGTTTCCCTACCGAGGACGGATATTCGAGCCTTGACCCTGCCGACATTGAAAGCATCGATGTCTTGAAAGACGCTTCTGCCACCGCTATCTATGGTGCACGCGGTGCGAACGGTGTCGTATTGATTACTACCAAGAGCGGAAAGGACGACGGAGGGAAGGCTACCGTGACGTTTGACGCATACGTGGGCGTGCGCAAACTTGCCAAGCAACTGGAACTGCTCAGTACCGAAGAGTTCGTGCTTGCTGACTATGAGCGTACCCTCGGACGGGCTTCTGACCCTTCTACGGCTATGCCTGCCTGGCAAAACCGGTACGGAAGCTTCATGGAAATCCATGAAACGTATGCCGACCGCGGACTGGACTGGCAAGACCTGACCATGGGCAGCACTACCGTTACGCAGAACTACCGTGTAGGCGTGAACGGTGGAAGCGACCGCATCAAGTACGGCATGGCATACAGCTACAATAAAGACGAAGGCGCGATGGTGTATAGCGGAAGCGAACGGCACAACTTGTCCTTGAATGTAGACGGAAAGGTAAGTGATAAGTTGCGTGTGAACGCCCGTTTCCAGTTCGACCAGCGTAACATCTGGGGCGCAGGCGTTGCCGGAAACGGTACGACCGAGAACGGAAGCTCGACCGACGCGCGTTTCAACAAGATGGCTCAAATCCTGCAATACCGCCCGACTATCGGTATTCAGGGAAGCGATGAAGAATTGCTGGCAGGGCGTGACCCGTTGCTGGTAGACGAATCGGGAAATGTGGTGCAGAATCCGCTGGTCAATGCCGCCGAAGAAAAAGACGACCGCGAGATACGTACCTTGCAGGCAAACGGAGGCTTTACCTATACCTTCTTCAAAGGATTCACGTTCCGTAATACTACCGGTATGCGTTACCGTACGCAACGCCGTGAACTCTTCTACGGAGATGAGTCGATTATGGGATTGCGCAACGGCATTTACGGAAGCATCCGCAATACGGAAGACGGAAGTTTCTCTACCTCGAACGTGTTTACCTTCGACAAGCGGTTCCAGAAGAAACACCATCTCATGGTACAGGCAGGTCAGGAATACGTGCATCGCTGGGAACGTTATGTATTGACCGAAGTAGGCAACTTGCCCACCGATGAGTTCCAGTTGAACGATATGGGCTTGGGTACACCGACCAACTCGGACAGTTTCCTGAATAATGACGATAACCTTATCTCTTTCTTTGCCCGTGTGAATTATGACTTCAAAGACAAGTACCTGTTCAGCGCGACAATGCGTGCCGACGGTTCTTCCAAGTTCAGCAAGGATAACAAGTGGGGCTATTTCCCTGCCGTATCGGCTGCATGGCGTTTGGGCGAGGAAGAGTTCATCAAGAAACTGAACATCTTCTCTGACCTGAAGTTCCGCATCGGTTACGGTCTTGCCGGAAACAACCGCATCGGAAGCTACAACAGTCTGGCGTTGCTCTCGTCACTCAATACGGCGATGGGAGGACAGCTGGTGCCGGGTTATGCTTCTAACCAGATTCCGAATAAAGACCTGAAATGGGAAGCCAACAAGACCTTCAACTTAGGGCTCGACCTTGGCTTTTTGGACCAGCGCATCACGATTTCGCCCGAGTTTTACATCAACCGGAGCAGCGACCTGTTGTTAAGTGCTCAGTTGCCTTACTCTTCGGGTTATACCACGATGATGGTGAATGCCGGCGAAACGAAGAACGTAGGTGTGGACCTGACCATCAATACGGTCAACATTGCGAAGAAAGACTTCAACTGGACCACTACGCTGACCTTCTCGCACTATAAGAACAAGGTGTTGGAACTGACCGGCGAACAGGTGCAGCTGTATGAAGCCCAGTTCGGGTACAACCAAAGCACGCACCGCATTGCCGTGGGCGAGCCGTTGGGACAATTCTACGGCTACGTGACCGAAGGCCTGTATCAGGTAGATGATTTCAATTACGATGCCGCAACACAGACGTATACGCTGAAGGACGGCGTGGCTTCTTCCGCCAATCAGATAGGTGTGCAGCCCGGACACTGGAAGTTTAAGGATTTGGATAAGAACGGAATCATTGACGAGAACGACAAGACCGTTATCGGCAATGCCACTCCGACCTTCTACGGCGGTTTGAACAATAACTTTACCTACAAAGGTTTCGACCTGAGCATCTTCCTTACGTATAGCTATGGCAACGATGTGCTGAATGCTACCAAACTGATTAACAGTAAGGTGGGACGCGAGAACAACAATGCCTTGAATATCATGAACAGCTCCAACCGCTGGATGACTATCAATGCGCAAGGCGAGGTGGTGACCGACCCCGAAGAGCTTGCCGCAATGAATGCAGGGAGGACGGTGGCTTCGTACCTCGACAACGAAGAGGGTGACAAGTACATTCACTCATGGGGCGTAGAGGATGCTTCGTTCCTGAAGCTGACCAACATTACATTAGGATATAGTTTCCCCAAGAAGCTGATTACGAAACTCGGACTGAGCAAGCTGCGTCTGTATGCTACGGGATATAACCTGGCGACATGGACACCGTATAGCGGATTCGATCCCGAAGTGTCGAACATGCGCAGCCCGCTGACTCCGGGTGTGGATTTCGGCGCTTATCCGCGCAGCCGTTCGTTTATCTTCGGTGTGAACGTGGCATTCTGATTTAAGTAACAACAAATATGTGTCAGTTTAGAAACACAGATTAACGCGGATTTCCGCAGAGTATAATTTTAATAATCATTTCAATTTGTGTTAATCTGCGGAAATCTGCGTTTCTTCTTTGTACACTTTAATTTCAAATCTTGACGTAAAATGAAAAAGCATATATTCTATATGGCAATGGCGGCTCTTTCGCTGGCCGTCTTTTCCTCTTGCGAGGACACACTGACAGAGACTCCCGATTCCAGCTACGATAAGGATTCGTTCTTCGAGTCGGAAGCCAACGCCGATATGGCGGTGATGGGCATTTACAGTTCCATATCCGACTATCGCCACTATGGATGGTACGAGATGGCGGGGCAGGCATCCGATGATATGTATTACACCTCCCGTACCCATTCCGACAATACGATACACGATATGGTGCACTATCGGGTCACTTCCACTAATGAATGGGTAGAATGGCTTTGGCAATTGAAATACCAGGGCATCGACCGTGCCAATATGGCGATAGACGGTATTGTGAATATGCCCGGGTATGCCGAGAGCGAGAACCTGCAGGAGCTGGATGCCGAAGCCCGTTTCTTGCGTGCTTTCCTGGCTTTCGACCTGATAAAGTATTGGGGCGATGTGCCGTTCAAGACTACTTATACGTCCAATTATGAGGAAGCTTTCGGCGCACGGGTAAGCCGCGAAGAGATTTACGACCAGATTATCGAAGACTTGAACTTTGCCAAGGAACACCTGCCATGGGCAGATGCAAGCTCCAGCCCCGAACGGGCAACACAGGGAGCGGCGCGAGCCATGCTGATGCGTGTCTACCTGCAACGTGCCGGCTATAGCCTGCAAATGGACGGGCAGATGACCCGGCCGGACGATACCAAGCGTGCCGAATACTTCAATGCCGTGATTAGCGAATGGGAAGCCATTCAGGCTAACGGGTATCATGATTTTTATAGCGGAGGTTATGAACAATTGTTCCGTAATTTTTCGCAAGATGTGCTGAACTCGCAGGAAAGTATCTTCGAAATAGCTTTCTTCCACCAGCAGGGAGCACGCAACGGTGGAGCGTGGGGCATTTACAATGGTCCTTCGGTAGCTGAAGTGCAGGGAGTGCCTACTTCGGAGATGGCGAACTACATGGGACGTGCCAACGGGTTCTTTATTGTGGTGCCCGAATGGCGTGACTTCTTCGAGGAAACCGATGTGCGCCGCGATGTAAGCATTTGTACCTACCGTTTCATTTGGGATGCGGACAGCATGAAACACGTGAAGCAGAATCGTAATGCCGGTTCGTGGTATCCGGGCAAATGGCGCCGCGAATGGATGCCTACCGAAACATGGAACAAGAACATGAATTACGGTGATGTGAATTATTGCGTGTTGCGCTATGCCGATGTGGTGCTGATGGCGGCGGAAGCTTACAATGAAACAGGGAATACCACCGAGGCGTGGAACTTGCTGAACCGCGTGCGTGCCCGTGCAGGGGCTACGGAATATACCGATGCCAATTATGAAGAACTGATGGCAACCCGTAAGGCGACACACGACCTGACCTTCATCGATGATGGTTCGGCACAGGGACGTTTCCGTACGGCACTCTATTGGGAACGTGGCTTCGAGCTGGCTTTCGAAGGAGAGCGCAAGTTCGACCTCATCCGCTGGGGTGTGTTGGGAGATGCACTCCGCCTGTTCGGTTCGCAAAGCTCGGTCAACCGGGGTACGAATGCCGCTTATCCGGCATACCAGAACTTCGTGGACGGCAAGAACGAATTGCTCCCCATCCCGTTGGTAGAAATACAAAGCAACCCGAATTACGAAGGAAAGAATAATCCGGGATACTGATATAAATGAAGAATGAGGAATTAAGAATGAAGAATGCCATACGGTCAACGTGATTCTTCATTCTTCATTCTTTATTTTAGTAGGTTTCATATAAGTTTTACTGTTCGGCGGAAGCCTTGTCTTTTTTTGATGAGGCTTCTGTTGGTTTATTACAACAACAATGTTTGAAACGCAGATTCACGCGGATTCTTTTGATTTACTATTTTTCGATTTACGAAGTACGATTTAAAGCTTAAATAGTAGATAGTAAATTGTCAAATCGTAAATTAAAAGAATCTGCGATAATCCGCGTTTCTTTAGAATTGCTATACCTAACCACATACATAAAAGAAATGAATACAATCAAAACCATGAAGACTTTTTGCCTGATTTGCCTTTGTCTATGGGCAACCCTGATGCAGGCACAAGTGCTCGACCGGAGTGCTTTCGAGTTGCTGAACCTGGACTATCCCGGTCTGGAGAAAGTAAAGACGGCTTGCGATGCGGGCGATACGTTCCGTGCCGCCGAAGAATTGTTGGCGTATTACCGCTCGCGGACGGGTGTGTCTACGCCCGACCTGGACTTGGAACATCTTTCGCTCAGCGAGCGCGAACGTGGCTGGGCGGACGATGCGCTGGAACATACTTTCTACGTGCACGACGGATACCAGCCTCCGTTCAATTACGGGAAAGACATCGACTGGCGCTATTGGCCTGTGCAGGACAATGAATTGCGCTGGCAATTGCACCGCCACAAATGGTTTACACCCATGGGAAAGGCTTACCGCCTGACGGGAGACGAGAAGTATGCCCGCGAGTGGGCGCTTCAGTATGCCGACTGGATAAAGAAGAATCCTTTGGTGGAGATACCAAAGGCACTTTATGAGTTGCAGGACGATGCCGAGGGCGAGGCGGAGAATGTGCGTTTCGCCTGGCGTCCGCTGGAGGCGAGCCACCGCTTGCAGGACCAGATTAACCAGTTCCTGCTCTTCCTGCCTTCGCCTTCGTTTACGCCGGCTTTCCTCACCCAGTTCCTAAGCAATTACCACCGCCATGCCCTGCACGTGATGCGCAACTATTCGGCAGAGGGCAACCACCTGCTTTTCGAGGCGCAACGGGTGCTCTATGCAGGGGCTTTCTTTCCCGAATTTAAGGAAGCTGCAGGATGGCGCAAGAGCGGCATCGATATCCTGAACCGTGAAATCAAGAAGCAGGTTTATCCTGACGGAGGGCAATACGAACTGGACTTGCATTACCACCCGGCGTGCATCGACATCTTCTGCAAGGCATTGCGTATGGCGGACGTGAACGGTTTCCGGTCGGAGTTCCCGCAGAGCTACACGGACACCATTGAGTCGATGATTGTGTTCTACATGAACCTCTGCTTCCCCGATTATACGAATCCTTGCTTCAGCGATGCCAAGCGGGGCAGCCGGAAAGGGGATATTGCCCGATACAAGGCTTGGGCGAAACTCTTCCCCGACAATGCCCAAATCCGGTATTTTGCCACCGAAGGAAAGGAAGGGCTTCCGCCTGCCAACCTCTCGAAAGGCTTCCTCGATTCGGGCTTCTTCGCCTTCCGGAACGGATGGGGGAAGGATGCCACGGTGATGGTCATCAAAGCTGGACCGGCGGGAGAATGGCATAGCCAGCCCGATAACGGCACGTTCGAGCTTTGGGTGCAAGGCAAGAACTTGTTCCCCGACTCAGGTTCGTATGTGTACGAAGGCAATGAGGAAGTGACCCGCCTGCGCAACTGGTTCCGCCGCACCGCTTCGCACAATACCCTGACGCTGGACGGGAAGAACCTGGAAGACCGCGTATCGCACACGAAAAGCTGGCAACCCGAAGGCGAGGTGCAATCCTTGGTCACCGAGCACGAGAGTTATAAGGGATTGACTCACCGGCGCACGTTCTTCTTCATCGAAGGTTCGTACTTCGTGATAGTAGACGAGGCACTGGGCGATGCTACGGGCACCGTCAATCTGAACTGGCACCTGTGTGACGGAAAGGTGAATATCGACCCCGAACACCTGACGCTTTCGTCTGCTTTCGAGGGCGATGTGCAGGTCAAGCTCCAGTGCTTCGCACCCCGCCATACCGTGCTGAAGGAGGAAGAAGGCTGGTATTCCACCGCTTACCGCCAGCGCACCGAGCGTACTTCCGTATCGCTGAACACCCCGAAGGCATCGGAACCTTTGCGCTACATCACCGTCATCTGTCCCTACCGCTTGCCCGAAGGGGAACCGAAGATAAAGGCACGCTTCGCAGGGGAGTCTCGCATTGAGGTTTCGGTAGACGGGCAGAAGCGCACGCTTGCTTATTGATAGCTCGCCATAGAGGAGTAGTTGCTTATGCGTAGCTATATGCGCAGCCCCACGCATATACTTTCGCGGGCTTGCGCATCTATATGCGTGTGTGTCTGCAAATAAAAAGTAAAGAAAGTGTACGGTTATTCATATTTTTTCTTACTTTTGGGAAAAATAGAAACACAAAATGAAATTACAGCCTATTCGGAATCTAATCGCACTGACCGTATGCCTCGTTTGGTTTTGCACCGGGATGCAGGGGCAGGTTTCGTTTGCCCATATCGGACTGGAGGACGGTTTGTCGCAAAGCACCGTGCTTAGCATTACCCAAGACGTACAAGGCAACATGTGGTTTGCCACGTTTAATGGAGTAAACCGTTTCGACGGATATGATTTTACCGTCTATCGTCACGAGACCGGGAATGCCGGAAGCATTGGCGATAACATGGTGTATGCCGTCAAGGCAGACGGTAAAGGAGGCGTATGGGTAGGTACGAATAACTGGCTTTCGTATTACGATGCGGACAGGGATGCTTTCCGCAATTACCGTTGCCCTCAGAAAGAAGAAGATGTCCGGGTGATGCAAATCGCCGATGTGGACGATAGCCGTTTGTTGGTCAATACGTCCGCCGGATTGTATGTGTTTCATGTAGCGGATACATCTTTTGTGCAGTCCGGATTGCCCGCTGATTTGTTCCGGTTGAAAGCCACGGCGATATACCGTAGCAAGGATTCTTTGTACATAGGAGCCAAAGACGGATTGTGGATGTATTCATTCGCATCGCGGACATTGGAGCATCTTCATGCTTTGCCTTTGGGAAGAAAGGAAATCTTGACTTTATTGCAACACGGCAATCACCTTTGGATAGGAACCGAAGGCGACGGGCTTTACCGCATGGATAGGACTACACGTGAATTGCGTCATTATACGGCAGGAGGACCGGACGGATTAAGTTCTAACTTCGTGCGTTCGTTGGCTCTTGACGCCCGGAACCGGTTATGGGTGGGGACATTTACTTCGCTGGATATTTACGATGAGGCAACCGGAAGGTTTCAGGTATATACCAGCAACCGCCGCCAGAACCGGAGCCTTTCGCAAAGCTCTATCCGGAGCATCTTTATGGACTCGCAGGGAGGCATGTGGCTGGGTACTTACTTTGGCGGATTGAATTACTATCATCCGCTTCGCGAGCGCTTCCGCCATATCCGTTTCTCGCCCGAAGGAAATTCGTTGAATGATAATGTCATCGGTTGCATCACCGAAGACCGTGCGGGCAATCTGTGGATAGGGACGAATAACGGGGGTGTGAATTATTACGATATCCGTTCCGGGGAATATACTTATTATACCAAGGAACAAGGGCTTGGCTCGAACGATGTGAAGGCCATCTATGTAGACGAACAGACCGGTAAGGTGTATATCGGCACCCATACGGGAGGGTTGAACATTCTCGACCGCCGTACGGGCAGGATTGAAAGCCTGATGCCGGAAACTACTAGGCTAACCAATATGAATGTATTTGCCATTCAGCCGTGTGCCGACGGCCGTCATTTATGGATTGGCACGTTAGAAGGACTGGTGCATTTCGATAAGGCGACGAAAACGTTTTCGGACATCAAGGGGAATGTTTCATTGGGTGTGAAACGTATCCGTACTTTACTGCTTGACCGGGAGAACCGTTTGTGGGTAGGCGGCGAAGACGGATTGGCGGTATGTTCCGGTAAAGGAGATTCGCTCTCTTCGGTCAGAATGGTGAGCGGCGAATCTGCTTTTGAATCGGCTACGGTTTACGGTGTATTCGAGGCTTCGGACGGTGATATATGGATTGCGACCCGTAACGGTTTGTATGGCTTTTCAGCTGGAAGAGATAGTGTCGTGCATTATTCGGTGGCAGACGGTATGCCCGATGCCATCGTATATGGTGTGTTGGAGGATGAGAAACACCGGTTGTGGATTAGTACGGATAACGGGCTTTCCTGCTTCGAGCCGGAAAGCCGGAAGTTCAGGAACTTTACGGATGTGGATGGCCTGCAGAGCAATCAGTTTACTCCCTATGCCTGTTGTCTGGCTTCGTCGGGCGAGATGTATTTCGGAGGCATCAACGGCATTACGGCTTTCCACCCCGAACGTCTTCAGGACAATCCATACGCTCCGCGAGCGGTCATATCCGAGCTGAGATTGTTCGGCGATCCGGTTCATCCCAATGACCAGACCGGCATCTTGCAGAAGCATATCAGCCTGACGGACCGGATAACCTTAAATCATAAGCAGTCTTCTTTCGCATTGAGCTTTGTCGTGTCGAATTACATAGCCGATAAGCACAATACGTTTGCCTATAAATTGGACGGATATGACAAGCGGTGGTATTATGTAGACGATAGCCAGCGCTGGGCTACGTATGCCAACCTGCCTCATGGCACGTATCGTTTTCTGGTAAAGGTTGCCAATAATGACGGCAAGTGGTGTGATGAAACGGCAGGCCTGGAGATAAAGGTGCTTCCTGCATGGTATCAGACGTGGTGGGCGATTACGTTGTTTGTCCTTATTATAATAGGTATTGTAGCCTTGGCAGTCCGTTTCCAATGGGAACGGGTGGATAAGAAACGGCAGAAAGAGTTGCAGGAAATGAAAACCCGCTTCTTTATCGATATATCCCACGAGCTGCGCACTCCGCTTACGCTTATCGTGGCTCCTTTACAGGAATTGCTGGGTAAAGTGACGGACAAATGGGCACGTGGGCAGTTGGAGTATATCAAGCGCAATACAGACCGTTTGCTCCATTTGGTCAACCAGCTGATGGATTACCGCCGGGCGGAAAAAGGCGTATTCGAATTGCGTATCCGGTGTACGGACGTACACGAGCTTGTGAAGAAGATTTTCCGTTTTTATGAGCCGCTTGCCCGGAAGAAGCACATTGATTATGATTTGCATTCGGAAATGGAAGGGAAGGAGGCATGGTGTGACGCAAGTTATATCGAATTGATATTGAACAACCTGTTGTCGAATGCGTTCAAATATACGAATGAAGGGCAAAGCGTTTCGGTGAACTTACAGGCAGAAGGGGATTCCTTGTTGTTGCAGGTTAAGGACACAGGCGTAGGCATACCGGTAAACAAACAGGCGAAGATATTCGAACGCTTCTATCAAGTGGAAAGCGAGCACATCGGAAGCGGCATCGGGCTTTCGCTGGTACAGAAATTGGTAGAGCTTCATCATGGGCGGATTGAACTGGAAAGCGCGGAGGGCAAAGGAAGTTGTTTCTCGGTGTATTTGCCCCTTAGGGAGTCGGCTTATACAGAGGAGGAACGTTCGTCTGCCAAGGCAGGACAAGATGAACTTGCCTATTCGACGAATCCGCAGGATATGTATATTGTAGATACCGGTACGGAACCGCTGGTGGAAGAAGAACAACCGGAGCAGGAGGCAGGCAAGCGGGGAACTGTTTTAGTAGTAGAAGACAACGAGGAAATCCGTAAGTATTTGTCCCAGGGACTGGAGCCGTATTTTATAGTAAAGGAAGTGGAAAACGGGGCAAAGGCTTTGGAGGTCTTGAAATCGGAAGAAATCAGCCTTATTCTGACGGATGTCATGATGCCGGTGATGGACGGCATCCAATTGTGTAAAATGGTAAAGCAAAATCTGAAGACATGCCATATTCCGGTTATCATCCTTTCTGCAAAGATGGAGATTAAAGACCAGCTGGAGGGATTGCAGGTAGGTGCCGACGATTATATTCCCAAGCCATTTTCGTTGTCGTTCGTAATCATGAAGATAAAGAACATTCTCCGTACCCATTATCGGGTGATTGAGCACTATTCGCAATCGTTGGATATTGAACCGGAAAAGATAGCCATGAATCCGATGGATGAAGAGTTCTTGCAACAGGCGGTAGAAGTGGTGGAGAAGCATATCGATGAGACAGAGTTTACCGCAGATGTCTTTGCGCGCGAGATGGGTATGAGCCGTTCATCGCTTCACCTGAAACTGAAAGGCGTGACAGGCGAGTCTACTACCGAATTTATCCGGAAGATACGTTTCAATAAGGCATGCAAGCTGCTGAAGGAAGGGCGTTACAATGTGGCTGAAATCAGTACGATGGTCGGATTCAATACACCTTCGTATTTTGCTACCAGTTTTAAGAAATACATAGGCTGTATGCCTTCTGAGTACGCCAAGAATGGGATGTCGCAACAAAATTGATAGGATTTTCGACAGAAATGCAAGCCTTCTTACAAGATTGAAATCCCTTTCCACATTGTAGAAAGGGAGTTTGTCTGAATGCGATTACTTTTGTGTCAGTATTAATTATTAGCTGACTTTATTGTAATAGCATGAAAACAATTTCTATTTCTATGTTGGGCATGGCTTTGGCATTTGGAGCATGTGCCTGTAGTGAGAAACCTTCGGTGCAATCGGATGAATGGGTGACTCATGCCCTGGATGTAGCATCCTGCCAGTTGAAACAGACGGCTTCTGATTTGGGTGATTCCACTCTTATGCCCCGTTCGCTTTGGACGGGTTATTCGATGGATTTTCTGGTCCGTCAATTGCAACGCGATCCGGCTACGTTTCAAGATTCCTTGTTGGCGCCTCCGCCAGCCGATAAGTTGGGGAAACTTCGTTTATGTTCGATAAGAGACTGGACAAGCGGATTCTTCCCCGGAAGCTTGTGGTACACGTATGAGTTGACCGGTGATGAAGAACTGAAGAAGTATGCCATTCAGTACACGAACATGCTGTATCCGATATCGGATGCAAAAGATACCCACGATGTCGGTTTCATGATTAATTGCAGTTACGGGAATGTGTTGCGGCTGGCTCCGAACGATACCATCAAGAATGTATTGGTAAAGACCGCCGATAACCTGTGTGCCCGTTTCGACCCCCAGATAGGTTGTATCCGTTCGTGGGATTTCGGGTATTGGAATTTCCCGGTCATTATTGATAATATGATGAACTTGGATTTGCTGTTCAGTGCGAGCCGGTTGACCGGCAACCCTAAATATAAAGAGGTAGCAGTCCAACATGCGCTTACCACGATGAAGCATCATTTCCGTCCCGACTATACATCGTATCACTTGGTAAGCTATAACGACGACGGCACCGTGCAATACCGGATGACTCATCAGGGCAAGAACGATGAATCGGCATGGGCACGCGGACAAGGTTGGGCGGTATACGGATATACGTCCTGTTATCGGGAAACCAAAGATACCGTGTTCTTGAATCAGGCGGTCAAGGTAGCAGATATGATTATGAAACGGGTGAACACCAGTGATTTGATTCCGTATTGGGATTTTGATGCGCCAGTAGAGAAAGATACGCCGCGTGATGCTTCGGCAGCTGCGGTCATCGCTTCGGCATTTTTAGAACTGAGTACGATGGTGCCCGATGGAGAAAGGTATTTCGATTATGCGCAGAAACAATTGGAAAGCTTGTCGGGCAAAGACTATCTGGCGCAAAAAGGCACTAACAAAGGTTTCGTCCTGATGCATTCTACCGGTTCTTTGCCGCACGGCTCGGAAATTGATACGCCTCTTAACTATGCCGATTATTATTACCTGGAAGCGATGAAGCGTTATCTGGACATCAAAGAAGGAAACGGTTTGGCTGCATCGGAAGCATTAGCCGAAAAGAAATGAACATATAGTTGTGAATTATCCTTAATAAAAGAAATACGATGAGAGTAATTATTGAATCAGATTATCAGGCTATTTCCGAATGGGCAGCTAATTATGTAGCCCAAAGAATCAATCAGTTCCAGCCATCTTCCGAACGTCCTTTTGTATTGGGCTTGCCTACGGGCTCTTCCCCATTGGGCATGTATAAGGCGCTGATTGAACTGAACCGAGAGGGAAAGGTGTCTTTCCGCAATGTGGTGACTTTTAATATGGATGAATACGTGGGCCTTCCCGAATCGCATCCGGAAAGCTACCATTCGTTTATGTTCAACAACTTTTTCAACCATATTGACATTCCGAAGGAAAACATCCATATCCTGAACGGGAACGCTTCCGACTTGGAGGCTGAGTGCGGGAATTATGAAAAGCAGATTGCTTCGTATGGGGGCATCGACCTGTTTGTGGGCGGCATCGGTCCTGACGGCCACATCGCGTTCAACGAGCCGGGTTCTTCCCTGACTTCGCGTACCCGTGTGAAGACGCTGACCACCGATACGATTGTGGCAAATTCGCGTTTCTTCGATAACGATGTGGACAAGGTTCCCAAGACTGCGCTGACCGTAGGGGTGGGCACGGTAATGGACGCCAAAGAGGTACTGATCCTTTGCAACGGGCACAATAAGGCGCGTGCCTTGCAGCATGCCGTTGAAGGAAGCGTAACGCAGATGTGGACTATCAGTGCCTTGCAGATGCACCGCCACGGCATCATCGTATGCGATGAGGCGGCAACGGACGAACTGAAAGTGGGCACATACCGCTATTTCAAGGACATCGAGCGCAACAACCTGTAATCCATTATCCATTATTAATTATTAATTGTTAATTATAAATTATAGCCATGAGAACCAATTTGAGTTCGCAGATATCCCTTAACAGGGTGTCTACCCGATATTACAAGCCGGAGAATACGATTGACCGCTCCGTGCTGACCCGTTTTGAAAAAATCCCTACCAACATCTATGAAACAGTAGACGAAGGCGTGAAGTGCATTGCCGATGAGGTTATCCGCAAGATACAGGAACGCCAGCATGACGGCAAGTTCTGTACGTTGGCTTTGGGCACGGGGGCTTCGCTCCGTCCGCTTTACGCCGAACTGGTGCGCCGCCATAAGGAAGAAGGCGTCAGCTTCCGTAATGCGGTGATATTTAATCTGTATGAATACTATCCTTTATCAGAGCAGGGGAGCAGCAGCATCGGCCAGCTGAATGAGCTTTTCCTGAACCAGGTGGACATCGACCGGCAGAACGTGTTTACTCCGGACGGCACGATTCCGCAGGATGCGGTCATAGACCATTGCCTGCTGTATGAACAGCGCATTAAGACCTACGGCGGACTGGACATTGTCCTTATGGGCATCGGCAGGGAAGGGAATGTCGCCATGAACGAGCCCGGCTCTACGGCGGCTTCCATTACGCGCCTGATATTTGTGGACAGTACTTCCCGTTCGGAAGCGGCGCATAACCTGGGCGTGGACAACCTGCCTCCTTGTTCCATTACGATGGGCATCAATACGATTATGGAAGCCCGCCGTGTTTATCTGCTTGCCTGGGGCGATGACAAGACCGATATTATCAAGCAGGCGGTAGAGGATAAGATTTCGGATACGCTTCCCGCTTCTTACCTCCAGATGCACCAGAATGCGACCGTCTGCATCGACTTGCCCGCTGCTTCCCACCTGACCCGTATCCAGCGCCCGTGGCTTGTGACCAGCTGCGAATGGACGGACAAGCTGATCCGGAGTGCCATCGTGTGGCTTTGCCTTTTGACCGGAAAACCGATTCTGAAGCTGACCAACAAGGATTATAACGAGAACGGCTTGAGCGAGCTGCTGGTGCTTTACGGCTCTGCCTATAATGTGAACATCAAGATATTCAACGACCTGCAGCATACCATCACCGGCTGGCCCGGCGGCAAGCCCAATGCGGATGATACTTACCGTCCTGAACGTGCCAAACCGTTCCCTAAACGGGTTGTGGTCTTCTCGCCTCATCCCGATGATGATGTGATATCGATGGGAGGCACTATCCGTCGTCTGGTGCAACAAGGGCACGACGTGCATGTGGCATACGAGACATCGGGCAACATTGCCGTGGGCGATGAGGAAGTGGTACGTTTCATGCATTTCATCAATGGTTTCAACCAGCTTTTTGATGAGAATCAGAACGAAACCATCCGCAAGATGTATGCCGACATCAAGCAGTTCCTGCTTCAGAAGAAGGAAGGCGATATCGACACGCGGGACATCCTGACCATAAAGGGGTTGATACGTAGGGGAGAGGCACGCACGGCATGTACCTATAACCGCATCCCGCTGGACCATGTGCATTTCCTCGACCTTCCTTTCTACGAGACCGGACGCATCGAGAAGAACCCCATTAGCGAGACGGATGTGCAAATCGTCCAGAAGCTGTTGCAGGAGGTACAGCCTCACCAGATTTATGTAGCCGGCGACCTTGCCGACCCTCATGGCACGCACCGTGTATGTACCGATGCCGTACTGGCAGCTATTGACGAGGAGAAGAATGCCGGTGCCGCATGGTTGAAGGATTGCCGCATCTGGATGTACCGCGGGGCATGGGCGGAATGGGAAATCGAGAACATCGAGATGGCTGTGCCGTTCAGTCCCGAAGAGCTTCGTGCGAAACGGAATTCCATCCTGAAGCACCAGTCTCAGATGGAGAGTGCCCCGTTCCTGGGCAATGACGAGCGCCTCTTCTGGCAACGCAGCGAGGACCGCAACCGCGGCACCGCTTCACTTTACGATAAATTAGGGCTTGCCTGCTACGAGGCGATGGAGGCTTTTGTAGAATATAAGCCGTTGTAGAGGTTGGGTTGATATAGCTTTCATCGGCTTACGGATATATCTTCATGAAGTGATGATGATATATTCGTAAGCCGATGAATCTATATGCGTTCCTCTTCGGAATCGGCTGATGTCTTTTCTTGAATTTCTTCTTTGAATGCGGCTTCTTCCGCTTCTGCTATGATGCGTTCCGTATCATCATAGCGTTCTGTTATGAGTTCTTCCCGTACATCAACGGTTGTTTTAACCTCGTTGGTCTCCATTACGCTGGGAGAATCTTCTGTATACACCGGTTCCGTGTCTTTCTCTCTTTCGGCTTTTGATGCAAAAATCGCATCTATGAATTGAGGGTCAGACTTAATTTTTTTCAAAGTCTCGTGTGCCGCTTCCTGTTGTGATTCTTTTTTCGAGTATCCTTTCCCGGTTCCTGCCGGAACATTTTCCACAAGAATTTGCGTATTGAAAATCGGATTCAGTTCATCGTCAAGCGATTGGTTAACCAGATTGAACGCTATTTGAAACTTGTTCTTCTGGCTCCATTCGATAAGCTTTGACTTGAAGTTGACTTCTTTACGCGAGAGTTTATCGATGTCAAGGTATTGGCTGATGATGCGTTCTTCCATGAATTTCTTGCATGCCCGATAGCCTCTGTCCAGGTAAAGTGCCCCGATAAGCGCTTCGAAAGCATTGCCACCCATATAACTGTTGTGCGAAGACTGGCGCGTGGTGAATTTCACCAGTTTATCCAGTCCGATTTGTACGGCTATATGGTTTAATGTTTCTCGTTGCACGATTTTAGAACGTGTATTGGTAAGGAATCCTTCGCGTTTTTTTTCAAATCTCTTGTATACGATATCTGCCACGACAGCGTCCAATATCGCATCGCCTAAGAATTCCAGACGTTCATTGTTCAGCAAGCGGCCTTTTTCATTCTTGATTGAAGATGATTTGTGGAGCAATGCCTGTTTGTAGATGTCGATGTTCCGCGGATAGAATCCGGTCATCCGGTAAAAACAAAGATAAGGCTCCTTGTCCTTGCGGAAGAGGAGTCTTATCTTATCTGTTATATTGCCAAACACAGTTTATTCAGTGTATTTTTTAATGATTACACATGCATTGTGTCCACCGAAACCAAATGTATTGCTCAACGCCGCACGGACAGTGCGTTCCTGTGCCTTGTTGAAAGTAAAGTTCAGGGTATAGTCGATGTTTTCATCGTTATCTCCTTCTTCGTGGTTGATGGTCGGGGGTACAATGTCATTCTTAACAGACAGTACGCAGGCGATGGCTTCTACTCCTCCGGTTGCGCCCAGCAGGTGTCCGGTCATGGATTTGGTAGAACTGATGTTCAGCTTGTAGGCATGTTCTCCGAACACGTCTTTGATGGCTTTCACTTCAGAAACATCGCCTACAGGGGTAGAAGTTCCGTGTACATTGATATAGTCGATATCTTCCGGTTGCATACCGGCATCTTCCAATGCGTTCATCATCACCAGTTTGGCTCCTAATCCTTCAGGATGAGAAGCTGTCAGGTGATAAGCATCTGCCGAAGCGCCTACGCCGGCAAGTTCCGCATAAATCTTGGCTCCGCGTGCTTTGGCATGTTCCAGTTCTTCCAGAATCAGGCATCCTGCACCTTCACCCATTACAAAACCGTCACGGCTTCCGCTGAACGGGCGTGAGGCACGTTGCGGGTCATCGTTGCGGGTAGAAAGGGCATGCATGGCATTGAAACCTCCAACGCCTGCGGGGAAGATTGCGGCTTCGGCGCCGCCTGTCACGATGATGTTGGCTTTGCCTAAGCGGATATAATTGAACGCATCTGCAATGGCATTCGAAGAGGAAGCGCATGCAGAAGTCGTGGTAAAGTTCGGTCCGTGGAATCCGTACATGATGGAAATCTGTCCGGAAGCGATGTCGGCAATCATTTTAGGAATAAAGAACGGATTGAATTTAGGACCGATGGTATCTTTGGTCTTTTCGTATCCGGCTACTTCTTCTTCGAACGTATGTATACCTCCGATACCTACGCCCAGAATGACTCCGATTTTGTTCAAGTCTTCTTTTTCCGTGTCAAGACCGGCATCGGTTACCGCTTCTTTGGCTGCTACTACCGCATACTGGGTATATAAGTCCATTTTGCGGGCTTCTTTGCGGTCGATGAAGTCAGTTGCGTTGAAGTTCTTTACTTCGCAGGCGAACTGGGTCTTGAACTTAGATGCATCAAAATGAGTAATAGGTCCTGCCCCGCTTACTCCGTTCACCAGGTTTTCCCAAAATTCGGGAACCGTATTGCCAACCGGAGTAACCGCACCAAGACCTGTTACTACAACTCTTTTTAATTCCATATACAGAATTACTTATTTTGCGTTAGCTTCGATATAAGAAATAGCGTCGCCTACAGTTTGGATTTTTTCTGCCTGGTCGTCAGGAATAGAAATACCGAATTCTTTTTCGAATTCCATGATCAGTTCTACAGTATCCAAAGAGTCTGCACCCAAATCGTTAGTGAAGCTAGCAGCCGGAGTAACTTCTGATTCTTCTACACCCAGTTTATCAACGATGATTTTCTGTACTTTTGATGCGATTTCAGACATAATTTTCTTGTTTTAAGTTTATAAATAGAATAATTTTGTTTAATTTTCGGTGCAAAGGAATAAATATTTCTCGTTCTATACAAATATTCGGGCAAATAAATGCACTTTCTTTGCACATTTTTATATATTATGTGCACGAAAAAGGACAAAAATATGAAAAATATCGCAATTTTGGCTTCGGGTGAAGGTACGAATGCCGAACGGCTCATCCGTTATTTTGAAGAAAAAGAAGAGATAAATGTATCGGTGGTTATCGCATCGCGCGCAACTGCCGGAGTGGTTAAGCGTGCCGGGCGGTTGCATGTCCCGTGCAGGGTAGTTCCTTCTGCCGGATTCGCATCGGGAGAGGCATTGCTGGTGTTGCGGGAATACAGGGCGGACTTTGTCGTATTGGCAGGTTTCTTATTGCGTATTCCTGATGATATCTTGCATGCTTATCCGCAACGGATAGTAAACATACATCCGTCTTTGCTCCCGAAGTTCGGAGGGAAAGGCATGTATGGCATCCATGTGCACGAAGCGGTATTGGATGCGGGCGAGAAAGAAAGCGGCATTACCATTCAATATATTAATGAGCGGTATGATGAGGGGGATTATATTTTTCAGGCAAAGTGTCCGGTATTGCCCGATGATACTCCCGAAACGTTGGCAGAGCGTGTACATCAGTTGGAATACCAATATTATCCCGGGGTGATAGAAAGTCTGGTACGTTAATTCATGTGCTGATAAATAATGTGTTAATAAACAATGTACTAATGTGCTAATAAATAATGTGCTAATGCGAAAATAGATTAGCATATTAACACATTAGCACATTAGCACATTGTTCATTGACACATTAGCACATTAACACATTGGCACATTATTTATTAGCATATTTACAACGCCTGCATGTCGTTCAGCCGTTTGTAATATCCGTTCTTCTGAAGCAGCTCTTCGTGTTTGCCGCATTCTACGATTCTGCCTTCATAAAGCACATAGATGCGGTCGGCATTCTTGATTGTGGAGAGGCGGTGCGCGATGGCTATCGTAGTACGGGTTTTCATGAGGCGTTCCAAGGCTTCTTGTACCAGGCGTTCGCTTTCGGTGTCGAGGGCGGAGGTCGCTTCGTCCAGTATCAGGATAGCCGGGTTCTTCAGGATGGCGCGGGCAATGGAGATGCGCTGGCGCTGGCCTCCGGAGAGCTTGCATCCCCTGTCGCCGATGTTGGTGTCGTATCCCTCTTCGCTTTCCATGATAAATTCGTGGGCATTGGCGACTTTTGCGGCGGCTACTACTTCTTCCATCGTTGCGTTGTCCACCCCGAAAGTGATGTTGTTGTAGAAACTGTCGTTGAAAAGAATCGCTTCCTGGTTTACGTTCCCTATCAGGCTCCGCAGGTCCTTTACGGCTAAATCTTTGATGTTTTTCCCGTCGATAAGTATCTCGCCTTTTTGCACATCGTGGAAACGGGGGACAAGGTCGACCAAGGTAGACTTCCCGGAGCCGCTTTGCCCTACCAAGGCAATGGTTTCGCCTTTCTGAATGCTCAGGCTGATGTCGTGAAGCACTTCGTGTGTTCCGTAGCTGAACGAAATATGGCGGAACTCCAGCCCTTCTTTCATCTCGGTGATGTGTTCGGCATCGGGGCGTTCCTTTATGGGGTTTTCTGTTTTCAGGATTTTATCCACGCGTTCCATGGATGCCAGCCCTTTCGGAATGCTATACCCTGCTTTCGAAAAGTCTTTCAGCGGGTTGATGATGCTGTACAGGATGACCATATAGAAAATAAAGGTGGGCGCGTCAATCGGGGAGGCGTCGCTTAGGATAAGCGAACCGCCAAACCACAATACCAGTACAATCAGGACCGTGCCCAGGAATTCGCTCATCGGATGGGCAAGGCTTTGGCGCATGGCTACACGGTTGGTGGCATCGCGGAACTCATTGCTGCACTTTACGAAGCGGCTTATCATTTTGTCTTCGGCAATAAACGCCTTGATGATGCGCATTCCGCCCAGGGTCTCTTCCAGTTGCGACATGGTTTCGCTCCATTTGTTTTGTGCGGCGAGGGATTTGCGCTTCAGCTTTCTTCCCACTCTTCCCATAATCCATCCCATTACCGGAAGCACGACAATCGTGAAGAGCGTGAGTTGCCAGCTGGTAATAATCAGAGTGGCAAAATAAGAGATGATGAGAATCGGGTTTTTCAGCAGCATGTCGAGCGAGCTGGTAATGGAGTTTTCGATTTCGCTTACGTCTCCGCTCATGCGGGCAATGATGTCGCCTTTCCGTTCATCGGAAAGGAAGCTGAGCGGCAGGTGCATCACCTTCGAGTAGACCATGATGCGGATGTCGCGCACCACTCCCGTACGGAGCGGAATCATGACCGCAGATGAACCGAAATAGCATGCTGTTTTCAATAAAGTCATTCCGGCAAGAAACAGCCCCAGCCACAAGAGGGTGGTGGATGTGCCGAACACTTCAATCATCCGCGAAGCGTAATAATAGAAATTATTGACCGCCACGTCCTTAATGTCCCCGCTTCCCCATTCCATGAAAGAATAAACCTTGTCCGGGTCGCCCGTCTTGAACAAAATGTTCAGTATCGGGATGAGCAGGGAGAAGGAAAACACGTTAAAGATGGCGGAAAGGATGTTCAGCACAACCGCCGCCATGACATATCTTTTATAGGGCGAAACGAATCGCCGCATGAGTTGGAAAAATTCTTTCATAAGGGAACGGATGGTTTATAAGGTGCAAAGATAGTGCAATTTCCCGTAATTCAATGTCCTTGAAGCAAAATTGTTGGGCAAAATCCCGTTTACGGCTTTTCGGCAGGAGGCGGAATGGTTTTCGTTTTTGCCTCTGTCAGTTTGGTGAATCTATAGGCTTCATTTTATGTTCTCGATATGAAAACCGTACGGTCTTGAATTGGAAACCGTATGGTTTTGATATGGAAACCGTACGGTTTTCATATCGAGAACATAGAATATATCCTTGTGCCGGAAGGTATGCAGTGGGGTATTTTGATGATTAAGGCTATGCGATTCATGAATGGGGATCCGACTATCTGGAAACGCCGATGACTAAAGCGTATTCGTACGTGGAGCACAACTTGCGTAATTTCTACCAGACCGGTTTCGAAAAGAACAACAACATCAGCCTGCGCTACGGAAATGAAAAGGTGGGCGTGGTGGCATCGTATGGTAATCTTTCGTCTAATGGTATCATTCCGAACAACGGAGACCAGTATGCGAGAAATACCTTCTCGCTGCGTGGATACATGAATGAGAACAAGCTGTCGCTCGACATGACCATGAATTATGTGCGCAAGGATATCAGCCGGAGCAACGACATGTACATGGAACTCCTCCAGCATGCGGTAGATGTGGACTATTCAGTAATGAAAGACTATAACGACGAGCGTTACAACCTTGACAACTATTATACGTTGTATGCTACAAACCCGTATTATATGATTGACAATTACCGGAGCAATTACCAGGATGACCGTGTCTACGGACGCATCGAACTGAGCTATGACATCATGAAAGGGTTGAAAGGCCACCGGGCGCTTGGGAGGAGATTTCTCGAATAACCGCACGACACTGCAAGAACCCAAATATTCGTTTACCGATGGTTCGCCCGGAAGCGTCCAACTTAGGTAACGACCTGTTGTCTGAATTTGGAGAAACAACGGGTACCAGCACCACCCGCAATATTGGTGTAAATGTAAAAGTAGTATTCTAATCTATATATAAAAAGGTGTTATGAAAATGAACAGATTCTTACATAAAATAGTTGCAGCAGCTGTTATTTCCGGTGTGTCTCTGACTTCTTGTGAATCGTATCTGGATGTCAACGACAACCCCAACTATCCGATAGAGGCCGACATCTCTACGCTGCTGCCTTCGGCCTGTGCTTCTACGATAGCCGTATTGGGCTACAACGGGGTACTGATAGGCACTATGTGGTTGCAGTTCACCACACAGGGAAATACCACCAACCAGTATAATACGCTCTGTAATTATAGCCTGTCGACTTCCAGCTATACGTCATTCTGGCGGAATGCATACGTCAACACATTGCCCGACCTGAAGGATATCATCACGACGTCCGAGAGCGAAGAAATGTGGGATTATTGGGTGATAGCCAAGGTGCTGACGGCATACAACTATCATATATTGACCGACCTATATGAAGATATTCCTTTTACAGAAGCGTTGGATAACGAGAACTACCCTCAGCCGAACTACGACGATAGCCGTACGGTGGTATATCCGGGCATTATTGACATGCTGGACGAAGCCATTGACCGTATTTCGGACGCGGAAGCCAATCCCAGTACGGGAATTGACGAGTACGATATGTTTCTGGAAGGCGATATGGACAGTTGGCGGAAGTTTGCGAAAAACCTGAAGCTGAAAGTCATGATGAGGGATTTCGATACGTATAGCAGTGAAATCAGCAGCTTGCTTTCCGAAGATGATTTTCTGGAAGAAGACTGTGCGTTTACCGACTTCGAGGATGCGACGAACAAAGGGAACCCGTTGTATGAATACAACATCCGTCAGCTGAATACACAGGAAAACATCCGTGCCTGCCATACGTTGCTGGAATATTTGCTGAACTACAATGACCCGCGCATTGTAAACTTGTATGAGACAACGACCGCATCGGGTGGCGACACTTCATTGTCTTATGGCGAGTTGTACGAAGGTTTGCCGTGTGGCACCAAGCCTTCTTCTTCCACGGTTATTGCGTTGAGCGAATCGTCCCGTTACCTGCAATCCTATGATGACCCTGTTTACCTGATGAATCAGGCGGAAATCTATTTTCTGGAAGCGGAAGCTTACGCCCGCTTGGGTAATACGTCAATGGCAAAGACCAAGTATGATGCCGGAGTGGAAGCTGCTTTCGACCGTTGGGAATCTACTGCCGGACAAGGTGCAGCCTTTATCTCGGCTGGGGGAGCATACGAGTTCGACAGTTCTTCCGAAGAGGCTATGCTGAAGTGCATCCTTACACAGAAATGGGTATCGTATGCACATGCCAATTGTCTGGACGGCGTGTTCGACCGCAACCGTACCGGTATCCCTGCCATCAGCTCGGCATCTACCGTACGTGTTTCTAACTATCCGGGTGAAAGAACCTTGTCGAGCGGATACGAGCTGGGCACCTTGGTGGCTCCCGGTTCTACAGTCTTGCAGCCTACGGAATATCCGCGTCGCCTGTTAGTGCCGAACATTTCGTCCGACTACAATACCAATGCACCTACTACCAAAGCGTTGGAAGAACCGATGTGGTGGCAGGTAGCACAGGGGGGAATAGCATAATAGTTTAACAAACCATTAAGAATATATATGATGAAAGCTTTTAAGTATATTTTTTTCTTGCCCGTCCTTTTGCTGGCACTGGCATCTTGTAACTCTGAGGACTTTGATTACGATATCGAGTACACGCCTATTCATCCGATAGGCGGGCAGTATACGGTTGACATTACACGTAATGATTCTGTGGTTGCGGAAAAGGTAGATTGCTTTTTGGCAAATACATCGGCGTATGATACAGACTTGTGCTGGGTACGCATCGGTGCCTATGATGACGCAAACGATTCGGATGACAACGTTGGCCTGTATTATTTCATTAATGGAAAGATTTCGTGCGATGTGGCTTCACTTTCGTTTTGGGGAACCGATATCGAGAATCTGGCAGGTAACGTGGTTTCTTCTGATGAGACGTTTACGCTAACAGATGGATTGATAGAACTAAATGGCATTACAGCTCCATCTGGAACGATTACCGACAGGATTTCGTTCACTTATACCACAACAGTCGACCCCGGTGCGACTTATACAGTGGAAGGTTACCGTTATACAGGTTGGGCTGAAGATATGTAATTCTCTCTTAAATTTAAGAAGCTGTTTTGAATTTATCGTGCGATGATTTGGGATGAGTTTTTGAGGCATTTTCGCTTCTGTGATGAGGAAGATAGCGGGCTATCTGACGAAGAACAGGAGCGGAAAGGACCAAAAAATCGCCCAAAGCACACACGAAAACGGATACATCAACCCAAGAAAAACTTTTTGGAGAAATTCAAAACAGCTTCTAATAATGTAGAAAGCAGGCTGCCCCAAATTTATATTTGAGACAGCCCTTTCTTTATTTTATGCAGTCCTTATCCCTTGCGGGGGCATCAGCTGTTCTTGTTCGCACGTTTGCGCTCGGTTTCGTCGAGGATAATCTTACGCATACGCATGCTCTTGGGTGTTACTTCTACGTATTCGTCTTCCTTGATGTATTCCAATGCTTCTTCCAGCGAGAATACGACCGGAGGGATGATGCGTGCCTTGTCGTCCGAACCCGATGCACGCATGTTGGTCAGTTTTTTCGACTTTGTGACGTTTATCACTAAATCGTTTTCATGCACGTGTTCGCCGACGACTTGTCCGGCGTAGACTTCCTCCTGCGGGTAGATGAAGAAGCGTCCGCGGTCTTGCAGCTTGTCGATGGCGTAGGCGAAGGCCGTACCCCTCTCCATGGCAATCATCGACCCGTTGGTGCGGCGTGGAATATCTCCCTTGTAGGGTTGGTATTCCTTGAAGCGGTGTGCCATGATGGCTTCTCCTTGCGATGCAGTCAATACGTTGGTACGCAATCCGATAATGCCGCGCGATGGCATATCAAACTCGATGTTCACACGGTCGCCTTGCGTTTCCATCGAAACCATTTCGCCTTTACGGCGGGTCACCATGTCAATCATCTTGCTGGCAAATTCTTCGGGAACGCTGATGGTAAGTTCTTCAATCGGTTCGCAACGTACCCCGTCTATCTCTTTGTAGATAACCTGCGGCTGGCCTACCTGCAACTCGTAGCCTTCGCGGCGCATGGTTTCAATCAGTACTGAAAGGTGCAGCACACCACGTCCCGATACAATCCATTTGCCGTCTTCATTCTCGGTCTTGCGGACGCGCAGGGCAAGGTTCTTGTCCAGCTCTTTCATCAGGCGGTCTTGTATGTGGCGAGAAGTTACGTATTTGCCCTCTTTCCCGAAGAAAGGAGAGTCGTTGATGGTAAACAACATGCTCATCGTAGGCTCATCGATGGCGATAGGAGGAAGCGGTTCCGGGTTTTCGAAATCGCAGATGGTGTCGCCGATTTCAAATCCTTCTATACCGATTACCGCACAGATATCGCCCGAAGACACCGACTGCACTTTCTTGCGTCCCAATCCTTCGAAGGTATGTACTTCCTTGATTTTGGATTTCACCATACTTCCGTCGCGTTTTGCCAACGTGATGTTCATGCCTTCGCTAATGGTGCCGCGGTGAACACGCCCCACGGCGATACGTCCCGTGTACGATGAATAGTCGAGCGATGTAATCAGCATTTGCGGGGTGCCTTCCAGTTGTTTGGGGGCAGGAATGTATTTTACGATAGCGTCCAGCAGCGGTTCGATAGTGCCCGTAGGCGTTTTCCAGTCTTCGCCCATCCAGTTGTTTTTTGCCGAGCCGTATAATACGGGGAAATCCAGCTGGTCTTCTGTTGCGTTGAGGCTGAACATCAGGTCGAACACCATTTCATATACTTCTTCGGGACGGCAATTGGGCTTGTCTACCTTGTTCACTACTACGATGGGTTTCAAGCCGATTTGCAATGCTTTCTGCAGCACGAAGCGTGTCTGCGGCATCGGGCCTTCGAAAGCGTCTACCAGCAGGATGCATCCGTCTGCCATATTCAATACACGTTCCACTTCACCACCGAAGTCGGCGTGTCCCGGAGTATCGATGATGTTGATTTTCGTACCCTTATAGTTGATAGATACATTCTTCGAAAGGATGGTTATCCCTCTTTCACGTTCCAAGTCGTTGTTATCCAATACCAGTTCACCATTGGTCTGGTCATTGCGGAACAAATGTCCCGCCAGCATCATCTTGTCCACCAGCGTTGTCTTTCCATGGTCTACGTGGGCAATGATGGCGATGTTTCTAATGTCTTGCATACTATACCTATTATTTGGGCGCAAAGTTACTATTTTTTCTCCAATTTGTTCAAATCAATCTCCATGTATTTAATAAGTTCGCGTCTCCAAGTGAACGTAATGTGTAATTTCCCGTCTTTCCCTTGGATAATGGCAGGGTATGAATACTCGCGTACCGGCGAATCTTCCAGCGTGAGCACAGGAGTCCAGTGGATGCCATCGTCCGACAAGGCAAGGTTGATAGGCGTGCGCACGCCCTTCTTGTCGCCTAATAGCGGGCTGAAGTTGTTGTATACCAGTGCGTGGCGTCCGTCTTGCAACGTGACGGCATCGGTTCCCGAATTGTTGTTGGGCAAGCCCTCAATGAGTGTCACCTTGCTCCAGGTGCTTCCGTTGTCCTTGCTCCACGAAGTAGCAAGGTGCGAGTTGCGGGTGCGGCAGATGACTTGCAAGGTACCGTCTTTGTGTTTCAGGATGCTGGGCTGGATAACCAGAATGGGGCGTTTTTCCTTTTCGTCCGCATTCATGTTCCGGTATTGGCTGGGGAATTCCAGCTCTGCGGGTATCGGGCCGGTTGTTTTCCACGTCTTGCCCATGTCGTCCGAATATTCGATGTGGATGCGCCAGCCTTGTTCTCCTTCGGTGCTCGAAGGGCAGAGGATGCGTCCGTTGATAAATTCGGGCTTGTTTTTAATCGGCCCTAAAAAACCTTGGGGAAGTGCTTCGCGCCGGCTCCATGTCTTTCCTCCGTCTTTCGAGCGTACCAGCCAGCCCGTCCAGTCGGGCACGTTCAGACCTATCTTGAAGAAGAGCAACAGGTCTCCTCCGGGCACTTGGAACAGTACAGGGTTCCAGCAAGCTTTCCGGTGGTCTTTGATATCGGCGGTGATGCCGGCTATCTTGGCATCCGGGTCGTTCAGGTCGAATACTCCGTCGGCTACTTTCACCGGCTCCGTCCACGTGTCGCTTCCTTTCGGCTTTCGGCATACCCAGATGCATACGTCCGGATTGCGCTCTTTGGTTCCGCCGAAAAAGGCAGCCACTAAGTCCCCGTTTTCCAGTTCTACAATCGTAGAGGCATGGCATTCGGGGAATGAGGCTTTTTCATAGAGGAACTGGTTTTCGAGTACCGCCGGATGAAGTGCGGGAATGTCTGCCGAATAGTGATAGTCTCCCGACCCGATTTGCTCTACTCTCCCGTCGGGAAGATGGACTTCAGCCGTGGTGTTGCACGGTATGGTGATGTCCCACTCCAGATGGGTCAGTGTCTTTTTCCATGCGCTTTTGATGGTGCCGTACGGGCAACGGTAGGAGGCTTTTGCCCAGAATAAGTTCTGTATGTCAAAGTCCGGCTTCAGGATGATATGCCGGAACCCGGTCTGGGTGCTGTCGCTTCGGATGCCTGCCGCATGCTCGTAGCACCAGGGCAGGAGGCCGCCTAACAGCATGACATGATTTCCGCTGTTCATCTTGGGGTCGGCGGTATTCCCGTTCCAGAGTTCCCATGTGGTGGTGGCTCCTTGCTCTGCCATGTACCCCCACGAAGGGTATGTCTTTTTCGAAGCCAGCAGGAAGGCGACATCGGCAAAGCCGTTCCGGGAAAGTTCCTGCAATAGCCATTGTACGCCGATGACTCCGCAACTGATGTGCCCTCCGTTTTTCAGGATGGTGGTAGAAACGATTTGTTTGGCAACATCTTCCTTGCAATCGTTGGGGACGATGTTGAATGCCAATGGCAATACGTTGGAAGTCACCGTATTATTTCCATAGTAGACACTGTCGGGATAAAGCGGATGCCCGGGCTTTTGGGAAGTTCCCCGCCGGATATGCAGGTATTTGCGGTTGAACGCTTCTTTCATCTCCTTTGCCCATGCAGCCCATTGCGCCTGGTCTTCTTTCAGGTTCTGCAGGGAGGCGAAGCGTTGCATGACGTCGAGCAATTTGATGTAATAAGCCGTAGAAATCAATGTCCCGTCGGTGATGCGTGCCGGGTCTTTGCTATGAATCAGTTCCAGCGATTCGGGCGGAACGCACCAGTCTCCGTATTTGTCTTTGGTAATCAGCCCGTCTTGCATGTATTCCCGGCGCAGGTGAAGCATCCATTTGCGGATGGCAGGGTAGCACCGTTCCATCGGTTCCCGGTTTCCGAACTGGGTGTAAAGCATGTCGCAGGCGAAAGGAAGCACGGCAGGCCAGGTGACATTGTCATCATAATACATCCAGAAAGCCGGAGCGACATTGCTGAAGCATCCGTCCTCGCGCTGGGATTCGCAGATGTCACGTGTCCATTTGCTATAAAGCGTGTTGATGTCGAACAGGTAACTTTCGCCCCAGCATCCCATGGTGCGGTCGCCCAGCCAAGGCTGGCGTTCGTCGCGCTGGGGACAATCGACGGGCATGCCTTTATAGTTTCCTAAAATGCCCCACCAGGCATTCTTGTACACACGGTTCAGGGTCTCGTCGGAACACTCGAACGTGCCGGTAGGCTCTACCTCATCGCTTACCACCTCACCCGTAAAGTCGGAGAGTTCCGCGTCCTTGTATCCGGATATTTCCACATAGCGGAAGCCGTGGTAAACGAAGCGGGGCGCCCAGGTCTTTCCGTTCTCCTTTCCGTTGCATATATAATAATCGGTAGATTGTGCTTCGCGCAAGTTGGCGGTGTACAGTTCTCCTTCGGGCGTCAAAGTCTCGGCAAAGCGCAGGCGGATGGTGTCGCCTTCGTTCCCGCATATACGTGCGCGGAGCCATCCGGCTATATTCTGCCCCATATCCACTATATATCGGTCGCCCTTTGCACGTATATGCACCGGCTGGATGGTCTTGATGACCTTCATCGGCGGAGTAATCATCCCGCGCGGAGTTCCTCCCGGTGCTCCGACACGTTGCACCGGTTCCCATTGGCTATCGTCATATCCGGGCAGGGTCCAGTCGCCCAGTTCCTTGCGTGCGTCATACGTCTCCCCGTCGTATTCATTGTTGCTCCGGATGGGACCGTCGGTGGTGATGCGCCAGTCGGTATCGCTCTTGATGGTTTCGGTGGTTCCGTCCTGATACGTGATGAGCAGGTTCATGCGGAGCTTGGGATAACCGAAATTGACGATTTTATAGGTCCGGTAGTGTTGCTGCATGGTGTAGTAGCGTCCGTTCCCCAGCGTGACACCGATGGCATTCTTATCTGTAAGCAAGGACGTTACATCGTATGTGTCGTAGAATAAGGTCTTGCGGTAATCGGAAGGGAGAGGGGCAAGCACTTGGTCGCCTATCCGCTTGCCGTTGATGAATAGTTCGTACATGCCCAGCCCGCAGATGTAGACCGTGGCTTGCTTGACGGGCTTTTTCACCTCGAACTCTTTGCGCAGGTAGCGCGCGCTCAGACGGCTATGGGCATCTTCCCTGTCCCATGCGGAGGGCTGGTCCCAGCCAATCCATCTTCCTTTCCAATGCACTTCTCCCAATAGCCCGACGCTCCATCGGCTGGTTTCGCTCCAAGCCGTTTCGCCCGCCGATGTATAGCTTTTCACTTTCCAATAGCACCGGGTGTCGCTTTTCAATGCTTTTCCGGCGTATACGATGTTTTGTGACTCGGCGGATGCTGTTTTCTCCGAATCCCAAAGGTCGCCTTTGTCTTGCGCCAGCAATTCCGGCGTGGAAGCGACCAGGATATGATACGCTTCTTGCCGGACGTTCTTTTGGTCCGACTCCAATTGCCAGCTTAGCCGGGGTGTGGACGTATCGATTCCCATGGGGTTGGCAAGGTGTTCGGTGGTTAAGCGTGAGACAGATACCTCCTGTGCCATGCTTCCGAGCGGAAGCAAGAGGCAGAGCCAGCAGGCGAGCCTGATGAACCGGGCATGAAGATGTGTATTCATGTTGTACTAAGGTTTTGTGTGAAACTTTTTTATTTTAATCGGGCTAAAGGTACAAAAAAATGCGGATTCACGCTTTATTTCCATAAGAAAAATGTTGTAAACGTATTGCTATCTGAAAGATTATTCCTATCTTTGCACCCGCAAATCGAATTTTATCTAATAATCAAACAGTCAAAACTATGTATTTAGACGCAGCTAAAAAACAAGAAATCTTTGAAAAGTACGGAAAGTCTAACACTGATACTGGATCGCCTGAATCTCAGATTGCATTGTTTTCATACCGTATTTCTCACCTGACTGAGCACATGAAGCTCAACAGAAAAGATTATAGCACTGAAAGAGCTCTGACTACATTGGTAGGAAAGCGCCGTTCTTTGTTGCTTTACTTAAAGAACCGCGACATCGAAAGATACCGTGCCATTGTGAAGGAACTCGGTCTGCGTAAGTAATTTCATTACTTGCTGCAAACGTACAGGGAGGCAATCGGAAGACCCTCTTAACCGTAGGAACCGGCATATACCTGATGTGAATCAGCTATATGCCGGTTTTGTTTTGTCAGGATACGTATGTTTTCGGGAAATAATGCCTTGTCCGCCTGAGCAACATAACTTCGTAGCTTGTACGATTAGTAATCGTCAACCGACACGATTAGTAATCGTAACGCTGCACAATTACTAATCGTGCTGGAGAGGCAGATAAGATTAATGGGGAACTTATATAATGAAGTACAAGTGCACGGGTATCTTCTTCAGGTAAAAGCCTTATCTTTGTAACCGTGAGTTTAGAGCTTACCGCATTGTGCATATTGCTTTTCTTGTGAAGTGAAACAAAATTCTCAAATGCTTCCGGCTTTATCTTTTTTCGGTAAAATCATGTATCTTTGCAAGCGGTTAATTAATTGTAGTAGAAGATGGCAACAATCAGGAAAAAACATATCGTTCTTTTGTGCTTGGCTTTGGCCTGCGTTGCGGGTTTGACTTTATTCTTCTCCAAACCAGTGAAAGGCGGTCGTGCTGGCATGTCATTGGCTGATGTCCTGACCGACAGCATCTCCCGAATCGTATCAGCCTGCCCGGGTGAGGTCGGGGTGGCTCTTATTGTCAACAACTCCGATACCGTTACCGTCAATAACAAAAGCATTTATCCGATGATGAGTGTGTTCAAGCTTCATCAGGCATTGGCTATTTGCAACCGGTTTGACCAAGACGGATTGTCTCTTGATACTTCATTGACTGTCCGGCGGGAAGACCTTGACCCTAAGACATGGAGTCCCATGCTGAAGGAGCATCGGGAGCCATTGATTACTTTGCCGGTCAGGGATTTGTTGCGTTATACGCTCATTCAAAGTGACAATAACGCGAGCAATCTCCTGTTTGAGCGCTTGGTAAGTGTTGCCGAAACAGATAGTTTTATCGCTACGCTCATTCCCCGTTCGAGTTTTCGGATAGCTTATACAGAATCGGAGATGGCGGCAGACCATGCGAAAGCCTATTCCAACTGTACATCTCCGCTTGGAGCGGCAATGCTGATTCACAGGCTGTTTACGGATGCTCTTGTAAGCCGTGAGAAGCAAGACTTCATCATGAAATCTTTGGGTGAATGTACTACCGGAAAAGACCGTATCGCAGCCCCGCTCTTTGGAAAGGAAGGGGTATCCATTGCCCACAAGACCGGTTCCGGTTATACCGAAAACGGAGTCCTTGCAGCCCATAATGATGTTGCCTACATTTGTCTGCCCAACGGTGTAAATTATGCGCTGGCTGTATTTATCAAAGATTTTAAGGGCAATGAGTCACAGGCTTCCCAAGTTGCGGCACGTATATCAGCAGCCGTGTATTCGTTATTAGCGTAAGTGTTTGAATATTTTCGAGGGCGTTTATAGCACAATGACTTGCGACACTCCCAAACACGGGCGTACGTGTCGTGCAACGTAACCGCTTGACGTGCCCGGTAGGACCGTTCGTCTCAGCCTGTATGGGCGTTCGCGTTTGTTCTTCGTCAGATAGCCCGCTTCTTCTCATCACACAAGCAGAAATGCCTCAAAAACTCATCCCGAATCAGCGTACGACGTGCTATATTACAATATAAAACAGCTGTTCTTAATCAGGAAGCTATGAATTGTTTTTATATAGTATCAAAACGTAAAACTAAATCTTTTCCTTTATGAATATCTTGGTGGGGAAAAGATAGCAAATTGGATTTAGTTTTTATAAGCAATGGAATTGTTCTTCCGTTGCCATAAGTGCATAAAAAACAATAACCCTGAAGTTTGCTTGTTCAGCAGGGACAACAGGGTCTTACGCTTGCAAATATAGGCATTAATTTCTATATTTGCAAGAGAAGTTCCGTTTTTAAACTTATTTCAAATGAAATATGACGAATGTTTGCAGGTACTATCCCCTGCAAGATTGAATAAATACGCGCAAGCAAGTGGCTGTGAAAAAGCCAAGACCTTGCGTCTATACCAATATAACATCAAGTTGAGCCAACGTTTTTACGGGGTTATCGGTATGTTTGAGATAATGCTACGCAATGCCATAAACGCCCACTACAAACAATATTTCAATGATGATAATTGGATAATCAATCAAGCAAGACCTAATGGATTACTTGAACAGGAAGCTTCTGAAATAGTGCGCATACAGCGCACTTATACCAATATGGGAGCGTACAACAACGATAAGATGGTAGCTTCCTTTACATTTGGTTTCTGGACTTATCTGTTTACAAGACGCAATTACCGCATAGAAGGAAAAACGCTTCTTCAAATATTCCCCAACAAAGCGCATGGTTTAAATCAAACAGACATCTATAAACAACTGACTGCCATCCGTGAATTTCGTAACCGAATAGCACATCATGAACCTATCTGCTTCAACGCTACACGTGCCATAGATACAAAATATGCCAAAGAGCATTATGAGTTAATACGAACCTATATAGAATATATGGGATTTGATTCGGATTCTGTATTGCGAATGGTAGAAAAGCCCGATTCTATACTAAAGGTGATAGATAGCATGAAGTAAACGCCCATCTTTGATGGGATACATAAGGATGATTGGGAACAATTTGGGAAAAAAGAAAAAGCTAAGCATTGAATTCAATGGAACCAATTTTGGGTAAAAAAAGAAAAAGAAAAACACAACAATATAACTATTGAACAATTATATTAAATTTTAATGAATTAATCCGATTGCAAATTATTTAGCAGATGTGGGGAAAATGTGGGGAAAATATCTATATTTGCATCCAGATAGATATTTAACCTGTAAGCCTATGAAAGTAACTTTCATCATTAAAAAAGCGGCAAAACGGTATGATACTGAATCAACCGCAACTATTTATATCCGTCTGAGAAATGGAAGACTGCTTGATTCTGTTGCTCCTACCCAGCTTTCAATCAATCCCAACCTGTGGGATGACAAAGCAGAGTGTGTAAAAACAAAAGCTGTCTGCAACGAAGATTTAAGGACTGGTATAAATGAAGAGATACGAAAGCTGAAAACCTATGTGGAAAAATCCTTTCATACGGAAAAAGAATCCGTTGATAAAGAATGGCTGAAACTGACCTTAGACAGATATTATCATCCTGAAAAGTATTTCACACCGGAAGAGATTGCCATCAAGCCAACTTTCGGAGAGCTGTTTGACAGTTTTCTGGAAAAGCATCCGTTATCGGAAGTAAGGAAAAAGAATTTCAGGGTGGTAAAAAGAGCCTTATTGCGTTATGAACTGTATGTACGGGAAACCAAAAGAGGGCAAAAAGGCTTTGTTCTTGATGTTGATACCGTCACACCTGAAACGCTTCGGGACATGTGGGACTTCTTCGAGAACGAATACCAATATTATGAATTGTACCCGAGCATTTATGAAGCCATTCCAGAAAAGAGAACTCCGCAACCACGTGGAAAAAACACTCTGATAGACTGCTTTTCAAGAATACGCACATTCTTTCTGTGGTGTTTCGACAACAAGCTGACCTCCAACAGACCGTTTGACAAGTTTCCGATAGAGGAATGCAAATACGGAACTCCTGTTTATATCAACCTTGAAGAAAGGGACAGGATTTTCAATGCTGACCTGTCAGCTACCCCACAGCTGGAGATACAGAGGGACATCTTCATTTTCCAGACACTTATAGGATGCCGAGTAAGCGACCTGTACAGAATGACCAAACTGAACGTGATAAATGAAGCCATTGAATACATACCGAAGAAAACCAAAGAGGGCAATCCTGTAACGGTACGTGTTCCGTTGAACGACAAGGCAAAGAAAATTCTCGAACGGTATAAAGCCCATGAGGGAAAACTGCTGCCGTTCATTTCCGAACAGAAATATAATGAGGCAATAAAAAAAGATATTCAAACTTTCAGGAGTGGACAGGATTGTCACTATATTAGACCCGTTGACACGTGATGAAGTCAAAAAACCGCTTTATGAAGTGGCAAGCAGCCACCTTGCAAGACGCACCTTCATCGGTAATATTTATAAGAAGGTGAAAGACCCGAATCTTGTTTCGGCACTGTCGGGACACAAGGAAGGCAGCAAGGCTTTCAGACGGTACAGGGATATTGACGAAGAGATGAAGAAAGACCTCGTTAAACTTTTAGACTAAGCCTATATGGGACAACAGGAATACGACAATTTCAAAAGACTGATAAGGGAGTGGCTTGACAGCCACCCCGATGAATATGCGACTTTCGTAGAAGAAATGAACGATAAGGAGTTCAAGGGATTTGTCAAGGTTTTCAAGGTTGCCACAACCTTGGTACCGAGATACAAGGAAGCCACACGCAGACGGATCGGAGACGACAAAATCTCCGATTTCGAGGAACTGGAGAATGTGCTTCTGGATTCTGACCTTGCCCAAAAGATTGTAAACGAGTTCCATCATTCAAAAAGGCGGAGCATCATACCTGCCATGCTCGCATGGCTGTACTACGGACGGAGCTATGAGTGCATGGTGGAACAGGGAGAGGAACTGGCCAAAAAGAAAAGGTATTACCGGACTATACAAATGGCTTGTTTCCTACATGGTCAGGTTCATCATCAAGAAGAGCATCAGCAGCGGCATGAGAACCAAAGAGGACTGGGTGGCTTTCAGGAAGCAGCAGAAAGCCATTGAGGAAAACGACCTCGTGGAATGGTCTATTGAAGATGAAGAAGACATTGAAGAAACCGAAACGGAAGATACGGACAGCCTGCAGCAGGGACAGCCCAAGAGTGCCGGACGAAAAGCCGACACACGTACCCTGCCGGAGCTGCTGATAGAGAACAGGGATGTCATTCTGGAAAGAATCGGAACAAGGCTGAAAACGCATACGACCGAAACGGACATCGCACGTCTGTACATCGCACTGGTGGAATACCGTTACATGCGCCCCTGTCCCATAAAGACTTTCCGGAACGCACTGCAACAACAATACACAGACCTCAGCATCGTACACGAAAGGGGAATACAGAAAGCGTACAGGAACCTTACCACACCTTTCGGAGGCAGCAAAAAACTGATAAAGGACATCGGGGAAGACCATGTTGCCATAGAGGAATTGAAGGCTTATCTATCCGCTTGAAATTCGTTTAATTCGTTTTTGGATTTTACGAATTTAACGCATTGAATTCCATTGATTTACGATTATTTTTCGTTATATATTTGTGCCACTATCCTAATCGGGGTAGTGGCTTTTCGTTTATAATACTGCCGAAACGGGAAGTCTTACAACCGGCAGTTTCAACAAGCCTATGACAGACCTGATGGCAATTATCCAGAATGGAAACGGCAACATCAAACTGGAAGTGACAGGCGAAGACCTGCTCATGTTTTCAAACCAGCTGATAAGCCGTGCCAAGCATGAACTCTCCACCGCCATTGCGGAAGCGAGAAAGGAAAAGTACCTCACAAAGGAGGAAGTGAAGAAAATGTGCGATGTGTGCGACACCACCCTTTGGCACTGGGCAAAGAAGAACTATCTGAAACCCGTAAAGGTGGGGAACAAGGTCAGATACCGACAGTCGGACATACAGAAAATCCTGGGTGAACGCAATCCTTCAATCTGAGCCTATGAAAGAGGAAGAATACATGCGTGTGGGAACGACACTGTACAAGGTCGTAAACCAGCCCTGCGCCAGCGGAGGGTATGAGAAAAGACGTGTGATATGGAACAACAGCACACTCAGGCAGGACTACGGGAAGAATTATCTTGCGACCGTCCCGAAGTATGACGGATTCTGTACCGTTCCCGACCATCTGAACTACCGGAAGGAGATTGACGGTTTCCTGAATCTGTACGAACCGATAGAACATACTCCGCAGATAGGGGATTTTCCGAACATACGTTCTCTGGTGCTTCACATTTTCGGTGAGCAGTACAATCTGGGACTGGACTATCTGCAACTGCTGTTCCTGCAGCCGTTGCAGAAACTTCCCATACTCCTGCTGGTATCGGAAGAGAGGAACACGGGCAAGAGTACGTTCCTTAATTTCCTGAAAGCCGTATTCGGGGATAACGTGACATTCAACACCAACGAGGATTTCCGGAGCCAGTTCAATTCCGACTGGGCCGGAAAGCTGCTCATTGTCGTGGACGAGGTGCTGCTCAACCGCAGGGAAGACAGCGAGCGGTTGAAGAACCTGAGCACTACTTTCAATTACAAGGTGGAGGCCAAAGGGAAAGACCGCACGGAAATAGCCTTCTTCGCCAAGTTCGTATTGTGTTCAAACAACGAGTACCTGCCTGTAATCATAGACGCAGGGGAAACACGATACTGGGTAAGGAAGATAAATCCGCTGCAGAACGATGACACGAATTTCCTGCAAAAGCTGAAAGAAGAAATTCCTGCCTTCCTGTTCTTCCTGACGCAAAGGGAGCTTTCAACGGAAAAGGAAAGCCGTATGTGGTTCAATCCGAAGCTGACACATACGGCAGCCCTGCAGAAAATCATCCGGAGCAACCGCAACCGTCTGGAGATAGAAATGGCTGAACTGTTCCTTGACATCATGTCAAACATGAATGTGGAAAGCGTATCATTCTGCCTGAACGACCTCATGACACTGCTTATCTATTCGCAGGTAAAGGCAGAGAAACATCAGGTGCGGAAAGTGGTTCAGGAAGTATGGAAGCTGACTTCCGCACCGAACTCGCTTTCCTACACCGCCTATGAGATTGCTCCCCACCGTGACTGCCACTACGAGACGAAAAGGAAAATAGGAAGGTTCTACACGATAACCAAGGAACAGCTGACCGCTATATGATTATTTTGATGAAATGATGAATACAGTATATAATACACTGTATTATAGTATAATACAAGTTCATCATTCATTCATCGGAATATAATGCTGATGAAAAGAGAAATCATCATTTCTTTTTTGGCAAGCAGTCTGATGAGAAAAAGATGAAGCGTTACCATTCTGTATAACAGCTTATTACAAGCAAAATTCATCAAATCATCGTTTTTTCATTCATCACTAAACCGTACGAAAATGACAACAGAAGAAGCAAAAAAGATAAGAATCGCAGACTATCTGCACAGTCTGGGGGATTCCCCAGTAAAGCAGCAGGGGGTAAACCTCTGGTACAAATCCCCGTTCAGGTAAGAGAACGAGCCCTCATTCAAAGTAAACACAGAACGTGAACAAAACATCATCGCACTGGCGGCACACCTCTACGCAACGGAGAGTGTTCCGTATATCCTGAAACGCATAGAGGAACAGACACCGCATGTCCGTCCCGTACCTTTCTCTTTTCACAGGCAGTCTGCCACCGAGCCGAGTTTCCAGCAGCTTGACATCGTGCAGCTGTCTTCTCCTGCCCTGCTCTCTTACCTGCAGGAAAGGGGAATAAATACGGCACTGGCGAAAAGAGAATGCCGTGAGGCACACTTCACCAACAACGGTAAACGGTATTTCGCCATTGCCTTTCCGAACATATCGGGCGGATATGAAATCCGCAACCGATATTTCAAGGGCTGCATCGCACCGAAGGAAATATCACATATCAGACAATCGGGAGAGCCGAGAAAAGCATGTTACGTTTTTGAGGGGTTCATGGACTACCTTTCCTTTCTGACACTAAGGCTTGAAAGCTGTCCGCAATTCCCCGATTTCAACAGACAGGACTACATGGTCCTGAACTCTGTTGATGTTTCCAAGGCACTCTATCCGCTGGGCAGCTATGAGCGCATCCACTGTTTCCTTGACAATGACCGTGCAGGAATGGAAGCCCTGCAGCAAATCCGAAAGGAGTATGACAATACCAGATATATACGTGACGCTTCACACATATACAGCGGATGCAATGACCTGAACGAATACCTGCAAAAACAGGCAGAGACAAAGAAACAGGCTCAATCCATCAAAGTGAAGACACCGCCAAATAAACCGGGAGGCTTTCGGTTATAGCCCACTATAACTACACGCTTCGCTTACGTAGTTGTGGGCTCTCCCGAGGGGATTAGGGTTTTACCCTAATGACCCACTCAGGGCGTTTCTCCCCTGAGAACCCAGAGCAAAGAGTGACCCTCTCTTTGCAATCTCCGCTTATGGGTTGCACCCCTAAGAACCCCATGCGTTTACGGACAGCGGAAAAGCAAGCAATAAAGTACAAACTCAAAAACAGGTATCTATGGCAACAAAATCAAGCATACATATCAAGCCATGCAACATCGCATCGAGCGAGGCTCACAACAGAAGGACTGCCGAATACATGCGCAATATCGGAAAGTCCAGAATCTATGTGATTCCTGAACTCTCCACCGATAACGAGCAGTGGATAAATCCCGACTTCGGCAGTCCGGATTTGCGGACGCATTATGATAATATCAGACAGATGGTAAAGGAAAAGACCGGACGTGCCATGCAGGAAAAGGAACGGGAACGTAAAGGCAAGAACGGTAAAATCATCAAAGTGGCAGGTTGTTCGCCCATCCGTGAGGGTGTATTGCTTGTCAGGTCGGACACCACACTGGCAGACGTGCAAAAATTCGGTGAAGAATGCCAAAGACGATGGGGAATCACACCGCTGCAAATCTTCCTTCACAAAGACGAGGGACACTGGCTGAACGGTCAGCCGGAAGCGGAAGACAGGGAAAGTTTTCAGGTTGGGAACAGATGGTTCAAGCCGAATTATCATGCCCACATCGTTTTCGACTGGATGAACCACGAAACCGGAAAGAGCCGCAAGCTCAATGACGAGGATATGACCGAAATGCAGAGTATGGCATCCGACATTCTCCTGATGGAGCGTGGGCGGTCAAAGGCTGTTACCGGAAGGGAACATCTGGAGCGGAACGATTTCATCATAGAGAAGCAGAAAGCCGAACTGCAACGCATAGACGCTGCAAAACGGCACACCGAGCGACAGGTAAATTTTGCCGAGCAGGAACTAAGGCAGGTAAAATCGGAAATACGTACCGACAAGCTCAAAAGCGCAGCGACAGATGCAGCCACCGCCATAGCAAGCGGTGTCGGTTCTCTTTTCGGAAGCGGAAAAATGAAGGAACTGGGACGAGCCAACGAGAGGCTGCAGGACGAGGTTTCAAAACGGGACACCAGTATTGAAAAATTGCAGAGCCAGATACAGCAGATGCAGAAACAGCATGATACGCAAATCCACAATCTCAGGGAAATGCACAGACAGGAACTTGACATGAAGGAAAAGGAACTGTCACGGCTCGCCAGAATCATAGACAAGGCTTTCAGGTGGTTTCCGATGTTCAAGGAAATGCTGCGCATGGAAAAGTTCTGTGCCATGCTGGGATTCTCTAAAGAAATGACAGAAAGTCTTTTGGTCAAGAAAGAAGCCTTGAAATGCAGCGGTAAAATCTATTCAGAACAGCACAGACGGAACTTTGATATAAAGGATGATATTTTAAGGGTGGAAAATGACCCTGACGATGAAAGCAGGCTGAACCTGACTATAAACAGGAAGCCGATTACCGAATGGTTCAGGGAACAATGGCACAGGCTTAGATATGGAACAAGACAGCTACAACCGGAAGAAAGAAAAAGCAGAGGATTCAAATTATAAAAGATATCAAATTCTCTCTTAATTCTAACTTTATTACGAGGAGCAAATTAATATAAAAAACTTGCTCCTCGTGTTTTTTTAGATTAAACCCTACAAATACGGATTAAAATTATTTCCCTTCTTTTATTTTCTTCGATTTTTTTCTATCCTGAATAATGTCTTTCATATTTTCTTTTGCCCAAGCTATAAGTGTATTAATGCAAGGCAGTAAAGATAGGGCTCTATCGGTTAAAGAATACTCTACCTTCGGAGGAACTTCTGCATAGACCTTTCTGCTTACAAAGCCATCTTCCTCCAATGTTTTCAATGTTACAGTCAGCATTTTCTGAGATATATCAGGAATACTCTTCTGTAAAGCATTAAAGCGCATTGTCGGTTCTTGGTTTAATGTGTATAACACTAAAAGTGACCATTTATCACTGATACGAGCAAGTATATTCCTTATTGGACAATCAGGAACAAGCTCGTCAATTATTTCATTTCTTTTCATCATTATCGAATTAACTGTTACTATACAAAAGTAACCAACAATATTTTATTATGCAAGCAAAAAAAATATTTTATTTTTTTTGCTTATGTATTACATTCATTATCAACAATAGTTTCATTCAAGTAACTTACTGTCTCCTACGTGCCTTCTTGCATAATAAAAAAAAGAAACTCATCTTTGCATACGAAAAGAAACAAGCATTCTTTTAGTTAGTATTGTTGAATATTAAATTTTTAGAATCATGAAAAGTGTAGTATTGATAGGAGCGAGCGGATTTGTAGGAAATGCCATCCTGAACGAATTGCTGTCAAGAGGTCACAAAGTAACAGCTGTTGTACGTAATCCGAAGAAAATTAATGTAACAAATTCTAAATTGGAAATTGTAAAGACAGACGTATCTGATACGAATGTAATGGTTGAAATCTGCAAAGGCAAGGAGGCAATTATCAGCGCATACAATCCGGGCTGGGCAAATCCTGATATCTATGAGGAAACTTTGCGTAATTATCCGTTGATATTGGAAGCAGCCAAACGGTCGGGTGCGAAAAGACTGTTGTGCGTAGGTGGAGCAGGCACTTTGTTCTGTGCCCCGGGACTTCGTGTGGTCAACTCCGGTGCTATTCCAGATGCCATCATGGACGGTGTAAAGTCTCTCGGCGAGTTCTATCTGAACACATTGATGAATGAAAAGACCATTGATTGGATTTTCTTCTCACCTGCCGGAACACTGGAGTCCGGCAAGCGTACAGGAAAATTCCGTCTGGGTAAAGATGACCTTATCGTAGATGAGAACGGTATCAGGCAATATCCCGAAGATACATCACCGCAAATACGCAATCCATCGGAAAGTATTATCGCCAATCACACCATAACTGGGCATCCGGGGCTGTATGCCAAGGAGGAAACCCGGTCCAAAGGATTGAAAATATAACCTTAGGAATTTTATCTGAAGTATTAATAAGGGCTATCCCAAAAGGTCTAAAAGTAAATTTTATCCTTTCTGCAAGTATCTGTAGGATGGCAACTGCATTTTTTTCTTTTTGGGCAGCCCTTATTAAAATTTATTCTTATTTTAGGTTATATACATTCATGTCCATTTATGTAAAAAATCCTGCTGACCTTGTTTATGTCTTGTCAGTCACCATTTGCAAAACCATATTTGACCCTCAAAGAGGCTGAATTTGATAAGCAACTTGCTACATACTCATAATAAGGAGCTAAATAGAACACGAATGGGAAATACTCAAATGCCAAACTAAAGAAGATATTGGCCAAAATAAACGTTATACCGAGAGAGAAACTTGATTTTTCCTAATAAAATGGCTATGGTAAAAAGTTAAAAAATCCTCCCACTTTTGTTAGATATATTTTTTTTGTGTAATTTTGTAATCGTTATGCGGCAGTAATAATATACATATTAATACGAGTTAGTAATCCTGTAGTTCTCACATGCTACGAGGAGGTATTAAAAGGTGCGTTTCGACAATGCATCTATTGTAGTATATTATTGCTTAATCCAAATGAATATTATAAATTTAGGAATTCTTGCTCACATTGATGCAGGAAAAACTTCCGTAACCGAGAATCTGCTGTTTGCCAGTGGAGCAACGGAAAAGTGCGGCCGTGTGGATAATGGTGACACCATAACAGACTCTATGGATATAGAGAAACGTAGAGGAATTACTGTTCGGGCTTCTACGACATCTATTATCTGGAATGGAGTGAAATGCAATATCATTGACACTCCGGGACACATGGATTTTATTGCGGAAGTGGAGCGGACATTCAAAATGCTTGATGGAGCAGTCCTCATCTTATCCGCAAAGGAAGGCATACAAGCGCAAACAAAGTTGCTGTTCAATACTTTACAAAAACTGCAAATCCCGACAATTATATTTATCAATAAGATTGACCGTGACGGTGTGAATTTGGAGCGTTTGTATATGGATATAAAAACAAATCTGTCGCAAGATGTCCTGTTTATGCAAACTGTTGTCGATGGATCGGTTTATCCGGTTTGCTCCCAAACATATATAAAGGAAGAATACAAAGAATTTGTATGCAACCATGACGACGATATATTAGAACGATATTTGGCGGATAGCGAAATTTCACCGGCTGATTATTGGAATACGATAATCGCTCTTGTGGCAAAAGCCAAAGTCTATCCGGTGCTACATGGATCAGCAATGTTCAATATCGGTATCAATGAGTTGTTGGACGCCATTTCTTCTTTTATACTTCCTCCGGCATCAGTCTCAAACAGACTTTCAGCTTATCTCTATAAGATAGAGCATGACCCCAAAGGGCATAAAAGAAGTTTTCTTAAAATAATTGACGGAAGTCTGAGACTTCGAGACGTTGTAAGAATCAACGATTCGGAAAAATTCATCAAGATTAAAAATCTAAAGACTATTTATCAGGGCAGAGAGATAAATGTTGATGAAGTGGGTGCCAATGATATCGCGATTGTAGAAGATATAGAAGATTTTCGAATCGGAGATTATTTAGGTGCTAAACCTTGTTTGATTCAAGGATTATCTCATCAGCATCCCGCTCTCAAATCCTCCGTCCGGCCAAATAAGCCCGAAGAGAGAAGCAAGGTGATATCCGCTCTGAATACATTGTGGATTGAAGACCCGTCTTTGTCCTTTTCCATAAACTCATATAGTGATGAATTGGAAATCTCGTTATATGGTTTGACCCAAAAGGAAATCATACAGACATTGCTGGAAGAACGATTTTCCGTAAAGGTCCATTTTGATGAGATCAAGACTATCTACAAAGAACGACCTATAAAAAAGGTCAATAAGATTATTCAGATCGAAGTACCACCCAACCCTTACTGGGCCACAATAGGGCTGACTCTTGAACCCTTACCGTTAGGGGCAGGGTTGCAAATCGAAAGTGACATCTCCTATGGTTATCTGAACCATTCTTTTTTCAAAATGCCGTTTTTGAAGGGATTCGTATGTCTTGCCAATCTGGTTTACATGGATGGGAAGTGACAGATCTGAAAGTAACTTTTACTCAAGCCGAGTATTATAGCCCGGTAAGTACACCTGCTGATTTCAGACAGCTGACCCCTTATGTCTTCAGGCTGGCTTTGCAACAGTCAGGTGTGGACATTCTCGAACCGATGCTCTGTTTTGAGTTGCAGATACCCCAAGTAGCGAGTTCCAAAGCTATTACAGATTTGCAAAAACTGATGTCTGAGATTGAAGACATCAGTTGTAATAATGAGTGGTGTCATATTAAAGGGAAAGTTCCATTAAATACAAGTAAAGACTATGCCTCAGAAGTAAGTTCGTACACTAAGGGCTTAGGCATTTTTATGGTTAAGCCATGTGGGTATCAAATAACAAAAGACGGTTATTCTGATAATATCCGCATGAACGAAAAAGATAAACTTTTATTCATGTTCCAAAAATCAATGTCATTAAAATAATGGAGCGGTCAGGAAATTTCTATAAGGCAATACGGTTGGGATATATACTTATCTCCATTCTTATCGGATGTATGGCATATAATAGCCTCTATGAATGGCAGGAGATAGAAGCATTAGAACTTGGCAATAAAAAAATAGACGAGCTCCTAAAAGAAATAAACAATATCAATATTCAAATGATAAAATTTTCTCTATTGGGTGAAACAATACTGGAATGGAACGATAAAGATATCGAGCATTACCATGCACGGCGTATGGCAATGGACAGTATGCTCTGCCGTTTCAAGGCCACCTATCCAGCAGAGCGCATCGATAGTGTGCGCAGTCTTTTAGAGGATAAGGAACGACAGATGTTCCAGATAGTCCGGTTAATGGATGAACAACAATCTATTAACAAGAAGATAGCCAATCAAATTCCGGTTATTGTGCAGAAAAGTGTGCAGGAACAGTCCAAAAAGCCAAAACGAAAAGGTTTCTTGGGCATCTTTGGCAAAAAAGAGGGAACGAAGCCAACGACAACAACGACTACGCTCCGTTCATCCAATAGAAACATGGTCAACGAACAGAAAGCGCAGAGCCGTCGATTGTCAGAACAAGCCGATAGTCTTGCTGCCCGTAATGCAGAACTTAACAGACAACTGCAAGGATTGATTTGCCAAATCGAAAAGAAGGTACAATCTGATTTACAAAATAGAGAAAGCGAGATAACAGCGATGCGTAAAAAATCATTTATGCAGATAGGCGGCTTGATGAAAGGTTTTGCACAGGCCTTCGGCGATGCAATGACAGACATGCCAACAGGTAAGGCTACGGAAGTCGCTTTCGGTACAACACAGACATGGGCAGGTATTAGTTTTGAGTTCTGTCATGGGGCGACATCGGACTTCCCGGGTGCAAGTATCCTGATTGGAGGCAAAGCTTATTATACACACTGGACTCCGGCAAAGGCACATGTCAGCCATTTACAGATTTCTTCCCCGGCAGCTATCGATGCTGAAATTGCTGAAGCTGAAAAGTCTCTTGCTTCGAGTGCGGAACTGTTCATCGGCGGACACGGAGGTGCGACAAAGCGCGATGCAGTAGAGTTCAAAATCGCTTATCTGAAGAAAATGAAAGAACTATTGGCAGCAAACAAATCTTCTCAGGATTTTGTGGATGCAATGAAAAAAGCTTATCCCGGTCTGCCCGGAGAAGCCGGATTGGAAGATTTGGGCAAAGCCCTCTACAGATAAAAATAAGACATACTGTGCATGATGCTTCGGATGGTACTTGAATGTCATACCATCCGAAGTCTTTTTCAAGCAATGAATAAATGAGATTCAATTATGGAAAAAGCTTTTGATTTTTTAAGCAAGCATAAGGATGTAGCTTTTGCCACTGTGGAACAGGATAAACCCAAAATTAGAGTGTTTCAAATCATGAAACAAGAGAGTCATACTCTGTACTTTGCGACTTCACCGCACAAAGAAGTACATCACCAGTTAAAACAGAATTCCAATGTGGAAATACTTGCTATGTCTGGAAATATTTCTGTTCGCATTAGTGGAGAAGCAATATTTGATGTTCCAGACAACATTGCAAAAGATATCTATATCAATAATCCTGTTTTACCGCGACTGTATAAAACTTATAAAGATTTGGTATATTTTAGATTGACCATAGATAAATTAGATTATTACGATTTAAGTTTTACACCACCACTATTTGAGCACTATGAGAATACACATTAAATAAGTTTATGGCACATGTGGGGAAAATGTGGGGAAAAATCAAACAAGAAGAAAGGCTAAGTAATTGATAATTCATTACTTAGCCTTTCTTTCTGTACCCAGACCCGGGGTCGAACCGGGATGGATTTTACTCCACTGGTGTTTGAGACCAGCGCGTCTACCGATTCCGCCATCTGGGCATTCCGTTGAATTGTGATGCAAAGGTAGGCAAATCTTTTTAAATAGCAAGAGAAGTGAATAAAAAAGTGAAAATATTTTCATCTAACACTATTTAGAATAATCTCTGCCTGTTTTTTCAAAATAAAAAGTTATCTTAGCGTAAACTTTTAAAGCTACTCTGATTTATCATGAATAACAACTTTTATTGTATTATTATGGCTGGAGGGATGGGACGCAGGTTTTGGCCGAGTAGCCGGAAAAACCTGCCCAAGCAGTTCCTGGATTTCTTTGGTACGGGTCAGACACTTTTGCAGCAGACATTTGACCGGTATAAGCAAATCATCCCTGTCACGAATATTTATGTTACGACGTATAAAGATTATGAACCGTTGGTGCGCGAATCGCTTCCTGAACTTCCGGAAGGGCATGTTCTTGTAGAGACTGAAAGGAGGAATACGGCTCCGTCTATTGCTTACGCATCGTACGTCGTTCAGAAAATCAATCCGAATGCAACGATAGTCATAGCTCCTTCCGACCACTTGATACTAAAGCAGGATGAATTTAAGGAAGCGATATTGAAGGGATTGGATTTTGCCTCAAAGAATGATAAGCTGGTTACGTTAGGCATCAAGCCCAACCGTCCGGATACGGGATACGGTTATATTCAGATAGATGAAGAGAAAGAAGGGGATTTCTATAAAGTCAAGACGTTTATCGAGAAACCTGCCAGAGAGTTTGCTGAAATATTTATTCAAAGCGATGAGTTTTATTGGAACTCAGGCATTTTCGTATGGAATGTAAATACCATTTTGCGGGCTTTCCATGAAATCATGCCGGACATGTGTCCGCGTATTGAGTGTGACAATCCGGATTTCGCTTCTTGCTCTAATATTTCGATTGATTATAGCATTATGGAAAAGGCAGATAATGTATACGTGCAGTTGTGTGATTTCGGCTGGGCGGATTTAGGGACATGGGAGTCCTTGTATGATGCTTCGCCTAAGGATGTGAACCAGAATGTCATTATCCATAGCAACACCTTATTATATAATAGCAGGAACAATATCGTTTCTCTTCCTGAAGGCCAGTTGGCGGTAATTCAGGATTTGGACGGTTATTTGATTGCGGCGCATGAAAATGCGTTGCTTATCTGTAAGAAAGACAATCAGGATGCGATGCGTAAATTTATCAATGACGTGGAAATGAAATTCGGTGAAAAATATTCATAACTGGTTTCATCACAGATTACACAGATTTAATAAGAAGTTGTTTTGAATTTCTCCAAAAAGTTTTTCTTGGCTTGATGCATCCGTTTTCGTGTGTGCTTTGGGCGATTTTTTGGTCCTTTCCGCTCCTGCTCTTCGTCAGATAGCCCGCTATCTTCCTCATCACAGAAGCGAAAATGCCTCAAAAACTCATCCCAAATCATTGCACGATAAATTCAAAACAGCTTCTAAATAATTCCAGTCTTATTTTTCAATCTGTGTAATCCGTGGTGAATGAAAGGGCGTTAGTATTCGAATGTGATTCCGAGGGTAGGAAGTAGCGTTCCGCTTTCTTGCTTGATGGATTTCATTACATAACGTTGCTCGGCAAGCGGTGCTGAGGGATTTTCTATTTGGCCTGTACTCATCAGGACATCGGGCTGGCGCAACTTGCTTGCCGTAATATTTTGAATATCAAGATAGATACCAAACATGCATTTCTTCCAATAAAACGTCTTGTCTACCCGTATGTCCAGTTGCCCGAAGGCAGAGAGGCGTTCCGTATTGTATAAATCGTAATTGTAATAGGCTTTCCCTTGTGCATTCCATGCAGAGACCAGCGAAGACTTTTCTGCGTCGTAGGGTGTGTAGGGAGAACCGCCAATGCAGCTTGCTTTCATTCCTACGCTCCATTGTTTGGGAAAATTGTATGTGCCGCTTACGTTCAGGATAAAGCGGTTGTCCCATGCCGAAGATATGTAATCGTTTTTTTCCCGCCGGTCGCGGAATTCGCTTTTGAAAACCGTAAGCGAAGAAGAGAGGTTCAAGCGCTGGACAATCAGCCATTTGAACATAAGCTCTACCCCATACGCCCTTCCTTCGGCATCTGAAACCAGTGCTTCATTTCCGATAACGCCGTAATCGTTTCCTTTGCATGACAAGGGGATGCCGTCTGCCACTGATAGAGGCATGTTCTTATAGTATTTGTAGAAGCCTTCTGCCGATAATTCCATGGTTTCGTTGGGAGTCCAAGTGAGCCCGGCGCTGGTTTGCGATACCGATGTATAGTCCAGGTGGCGGTTTACATAACGGTTGTTTTCCTCTTTAAAACCTAATGCCGTGTATGGCGGGAGTTGGTAATATAAGCCGGTGTGCCCGCTCAGATATAATCCGTCCGCTAATTTCCAGGATACGGATAAACGTGGCGAGAGCTGGCGCCATAGCTCTTTCATCTTATCGTTGTAATTGCTGGCATCGGCACGTACGCCTAACGAGGCGGTAAACCGTTCGTCTGGAGCGGTATAGTCCATTGAGGCGTATAGCCCCCACCTGAACAGATTTAAGTCGGTATGATAATCGGATGTATGTGCCTCTTGGGTATAGACTTGCTGGTAAGTGCTATTGGTGTAATGTGAATAGTTCAGCTCTATCCCTGCATTCAGTTTCCATACGTCCCAGCGTGAAGTGTTCTCCATGCGGAGCTTGGTCTCCTGTTCTACGGAGCGCAGGCGCAATGTCAGGTTTTCTTCGCTGCTCTCATCATTGTCTCGGTATTTCAGGTTGCGGTTATTCAGATAGCTATGGCTTAGTGTGACCGACTGGACATGCGGTCCGGCGTAATGGCGGTACACTCCGCCTAATGTAAATGTTTCCTGTTCTATTTTCGGGAGATAGCTTAAAATGTATTCGGCGTCTTCTCCGTCTATGCCTAAATTCAATTTCATCCGGTCAATGCCTCCCAAGCCCAACAATGTCAGTTCGTTATGGCTATCGAAACGGGTTTTGACCTTGAATGAAGCATCCGTATATTTGGGCAGGAAAGGCAAGCCTAAAACCTTGAATAGCATTTGCAGGTAGGATTGCCGTACGGAAACTACATACGAAGTCTTTTCGCCGATATGCCCGTTAGAGCTTAACGAGACTTCGGATGCTCCCAATGTGGCTTTTACGGAACGGTGCTCCATATCTCCGTCCCGCAAGCTGAAGTCGAGTACCGAACTCAGTGCATTCCCCCGGTTGGCTGGGAATGCGCCGCTATAGAATTTCACGTTCCGGATTAAGTCGGCATCGATTAAACCTACGGGACCGCCCGACGCTCCTTGCGTACTGAAGTGATTGATGTTGGGAATCTCGACTCCGTCTAAGAAAAACCGGTTTTCCGAAGGACCTCCGCCGCGCACAATCAGGTCATTCCGATAGCCGACGGGCGAGAAGGCGACGCCCGGATAATTCTGTACCACACGGGAGATGTCCCGGTTGGCTCCCGGAGCCTTCTCTATTTCCTGCAGGCCGATAACCCGCAAGCTTACCGGGCTTTCTGTAATGCGCTGGAAGGGGGATGCGGTGACCGTGACCTCGGACAATTGTGTCTTTTCTTCCTCCATTTCTATTTGGATATGCGGAGAGCGGTGGTTTACCCGGTATTCGGAAGTCGTGACGGTTTTATATCCTAACATCGAGGCTTGAAGCGCATAGATGCCCGGCGGGACTTGTTCGATGCGGAAGCGGCCTTCCGCATCGGTGGAGGAGCCTATATTCAGGCCTACCACCAGTACATTGACAAATTCTAAGGGTTCGCGTGTGTTACGGTCTATCACCGTACCCTCTATCTTATACAGTGTCTGTTGGGCAAAGGCAAGGCATCCGAGCATAGCCAGTATCCAGCTTATCCCTAATTTTCTTATCATACGTATGAACCGCTTTGGATGTGGAAAAAAATTAAAGCCACCCGTTGCGGGATGGCTTTATGCTGATATATTAAATCGTCAGGAGGGAGGTTCCGTCATGCATTGCCTTCCCAGGCTTTGTGTATAGCTGAGGCTATAGACTTGAATTCTTCATCGCTCAGTTGCAGTTTCGGATTGGAGAACAGCATGTCTTTCTCGCTTTGCATCGGAATCAGATGGATGTGTGCATGAGGCACTTCCAAGCCCAATACCGCTTCGCCTACCTTCCGGCAAGGGAATGCTTTCTGGATGGCCTGTGCCACATGTTTGGCAAATACGTGCATAGCCGCCAGTTCTTCGTCTTCCAAATCAAAGATGTAATCTACTTCCCGTTTCGGGACAACCAATGTATGTCCCTTTACCATCGGGTTAATGTCGAGGAAAGCATAAAAGCGGTCGTCTTCTGCCACTTTATAGCTGGGGATTTCTCCCGCAATGATTTTACTGAATATTGTTGCCATACCTTTATATATAATAAAAGTAAGGCAAACCTGCGCGCTTACGCAAGCTTGCCTTACTTGTTAAAATGAAATTCCTGTTACTTCCAAGCTGATTTTTCCCTGCGGAATAGTGATTTCAGCTACATCACCCACCTTCTTGCCCAACAAACCTTGCGCAATCGGAGTATTTACCGAAATCTTTCCTTGCTTCAAGTTGGCTTCCGTTTCCGATACGATGGTGTATGCCATCTTCATGCCGGTCTTTACATTCTTCAGCTCCACACGGCTTAGAATCTGAACGGTATCTGCTTTCAACTTGGATGTGTCGATGATTTTCGCATCGCCGATAGTCGCTTTCAGCTGGTTGATTTTCATTTCCAGCATAGCCTGTGCCTCTTTAGCCGCATCATATTCCGCGTTTTCCGATAAGTCGCCTTTATCACGGGCTTCGGCGATGGCCGCTACTACCTTCGGGCGTTCCACCGCTTCCAGATGTTTCAATTCAGCCACCAGTTTCTGGTAACCTTCTTCTGACATATACGCCATAATTTTTTCCTCCTTAATTATTTACTTAACATAAAAATAAAAAGAATTCCGATACCATGGTTACGTATCGGAACCCTTCTTATACTGATTTTTGACAAAGGTACGTCTTTTTCTAATACCAGTCAAGTGTTTGCTAGTAATTCTTTTACATGCTTTTCGACATGTTATAATAAATTCTTAATTGCAGCGTCCAAATCGGTGTTGGCATCTACGCGCAAGCTCAATTCGTTCTCCCGGTTCACCAGGAAGCTTGTAGGCAACTGGGATACGCCATACAGGCGGAGGAAGGTGGAATAAGGCCCTTGCGGGTCGCGTACGCATATCCATGGCAGGTTGTCGGCAGATGTCCGCCAGAAATGCTCGTCGGAATCCAGCGAGATTTGGTACACTTCCAGCCCTTGCCCTTTATATTTGTTGTACAGTTCGCGCAAGAGCAGGTTCCGTGCGCCCGATTCGGCGGCGCCGTATACCGTGAAGTCTATCAGTACCACTTTGCCTTTCAGGTCTGTCAGGTGATGCAGCGTCCCGTTTTCGTCCCGTAAAGGTATGTCGATGATGGAAGTCTCTTCGATTTTCTCCGCAGGCACTTCCAAAGGCTTCACTTGCGGAGCGCGGGTGTTTTTCATCCCCTTTATCACCATATTATATAAGTTGCGCGAGCGGTCGGCGTGCGGATACATGTTGTTCATGCTGGTGGCTACCGCCGCGAAGCATTTTACGTCTTCCCGGTTGGTCAGCGGGTCGAATATCAGGTAGCCGTTCACTTCCTGGAACAGGGCGAAATAAGCGTAGGGCTTGTTCGGGCTCACAAAGATGTAATTGCGCTTTACCGTATCTTTATAGGCGTCTACCATGCGTTGCAGGCTGTCTTGGGCAATGCCGATGGGCAATCCCGATTGGGCGAGCCGGTTTATCTTCTCTTGCAGTTCTGCCTGAAGGAGCACCAGCTCTTTAATCTTTGTATTGTTTTCCGAGCCTTCTATCTGATATCCGGTGGCAAGGTTCTTTAACCCGGCGTTTACCTGAACCGTTTCGGTAGAGTCGACAGAGAAGTTGATGACCTGATTCTCTACGCGCAGGCGATAAAAATCGGGCGCATCGGGGCGGGCAGCCGAGAAGCTGAAGCTTCCGTCCTCGTCCAGTTCGGTTGAGTCAAGCGGAACGATTCCGCTCAGGCTTGTACGTTCCAGATACAGCATCTTGTCCGCGGCATCTGTGATTTCTCCTTTCACGGTAAATGCAGGCTCGTTGTTGCAGGCACTAAGGCCTGCCAACAACAGAGCTGCGGCGATATAAGCATTTCTTTTCATTCTAAAAATCGGTTTTACTTCGGAGTGCAAAGATACGGCTTTTCACGGTTTCACAAAGCTTTTCGAAAAGTTCTTGTACGAAAAAAAGAACTTTAACGTACGGAAGGCTTAAAAGTCTGCCTCTTTATGCTTTACGGTGCGGGGAGGGGAGCGGCCGTTTGAGGCGGCACACGCAGCTGTCTGCATCGGGCTGCGCATGTATATCCGAAGGGCAACGCATATAGGTGAGGATGCCGCCGGAGCATCTCAAAGGCACAAAGCGTTACAATTGTTACAAATGACAATTACAAAAATCGAAAAAGGAGAAAAGAAATCTCTTAGTCATAAATTATATTATATATAAATATATATATATTTATATATAATATAATTTATATGTGTAACTTTCTCCTCGAATCCTCCTTGTTGAAATCCGATTTTTGTAATTGTCATTTGTAACAATTGTAACGCTTTGTGGTTTTTTCCTGAAGACATAAACACCTGCATTGGAACGGCAGGCACTTTCCTGCAGGATGTCTTTATTCCGGAGAGAAAGGCATAAAAATAGCATAAAAACGGGCGAAGTGTAAGAGCCTGTTTAAATTTTGCTCAGGTTAATTTTGCGAATTGTTTTCGAGGATGTTTTTCTGATTTTATGAGGAGGATAGCGGGCTATCTGACGAATAAAATCGGGAAAACAGACCGGAAACAAACGCAAAAGAACCTGATAGAACATTACTTTATTGGAAAATTTAAACAGGCTCTTAAAAGTTTTGTCTCATCTTCACCCGATTACTGCAAGATTATTCGTATCTTTGCGCGCGATTTATAATCGGAATTTATATTAAAACTTTATTTATGATCAATCCTATTGTTAAGACGATCGAGCTTCCTGATGGCAGAACCATCACGCTCGAAACGGGAAAGCTGGCAAAACAGGCAGATGGTGCTGTTACGCTGCGCATGGGTAACACCGTGTTGTTGGCTACTGTTTGTGCCGCAAAAGATGCAGTTCCCGGTACAGATTTTATGCCGCTTCAGGTAGAGTACAAAGAAAAATATTCTGCGTTCGGACGTTTCCCGGGCGGCTTCACGAAACGTGAAGGCAAGGCATCAGACTATGAAATCCTTACCTGCCGCCTTGTAGACCGCGCTTTGCGTCCGTTGTTCCCCGACAACTTCCATGCCGAAGTTTACGTGAACATCATTCTGTTCTCTGCCGATGGCGTCGATATGCCCGATGCATTGGCTGGGCTTGCCGCATCGGCTGCGCTTGCCGTATCAGACATTCCGTTTGGCGGACCGATTTCAGAAGTCCGTGTGGCACGCATTGATGGCAAGTTCGTTATCGACCCGACCTTCGAACAGCTGGAGCAGGCAGATATGGACTTGATGGTAGCCGCTACGTATGAGAACATCATGATGGTAGAAGGCGAAATGGACGAGGTAAGCGAGCAGGATTTGCTGGAAGCCCTGAAAGCTGCCCACGAAGCCATCAAGGTTCATTGCAAGGCGCAGATGGAACTGATGGAAGAAGTCGGTTCTACCGTAAAGCGCGAATATTGTCACGAAGAAAACGACGAAGACCTGCGCAAGGCGGTTCACAAAGCTTGTTACGACAAGGCATACGCCATTGCTCAGTCAGGCAATAAGAATAAGCACGAACGCGAAGATGCCTTCACCGCTATCTGCGATGAGTTCAAGGCTCAGTTCAGCGAAGAGGAACTGGAAGAAAAGGGTCCGATGATTGACCGCTATTATCACGATGTGGAAAAAGAAGCGATGCGCCGTTGCATCCTCGATGAAGGCAAGCGTCTGGACGGACGTAAGACCAATGAAATCCGTCCCATCTGGTGCGAAGTAAGCCCGTTGCCTTATCCGCACGGCTCGGCTATCTTCACCCGTGGCGAGACTCAGTCGTTGAGTACCGTTACGTTGGGTACGAAAGCCGACGAGAAAGTCGTGGACGATGTGCTCGACCAGCATAAGGAACGCTTCTTGCTTCATTATAATTTCCCTCCATTCTCTACGGGAGAAGCGAAGGCGCAACGCGGTGTAGGACGCCGCGAAATCGGTCACGGACACTTGGCATGGCGGGCATTGAAGGGGCAAATCCCTGCCGGTTATCCGTATTGTGTGCGTGTCATGTCGGATATCCTTGAGTCAAACGGTTCTTCTTCTATGGCTACGGTATGTGCCGGAACACTTGCCCTGATGGATGCAGGTGTGCCTATCAAGAATCCGGTTTCTGGTATTGCAATGGGATTGATTAAGAACGCAGGAGAAGATAAATATGCGGTATTGTCGGACATCTTGGGAGATGAAGACCACTTGGGCGACATGGACTTCAAGGTGACCGGTACGAAGAACGGAATCACTGCAACTCAGATGGATATCAAGTGCGACGGCTTGACTTACGACATCTTGGAGAAAGCCTTGCTGCAGGCAAAAGAAGGCCGCGAATACATCTTGGGCAAACTGACCGAATGTATCGCCGAACCGCGTCCGGAACTGAAGCCGAACGCTCCGCGCATCGAAACCATGACGATTCCGAAAGAATTCATCGGTGCCGTTATCGGCCCGGGCGGAAAGATTATCCAGGGTATGCAGGAAGAGACAGGCGCTATCATCAGCATCGAAGAGATAGACGGGGTAGGGCGTATCGAAATTGCGGGTACCAACAAGAAGTGCATCGATGATGCCGTACGCATGATCAAGAGCATTGTGGCTATCCCCGAAATCGGTGAGGTCTATACCGGAAAGGTGCGTTCTATCATGCCTTACGGTGCTTTCGTTGAGTTCCTTCCGGGCAAGGACGGCTTGCTTCACATCTCTGAAATCGACTGGAAACGCCTGGAGACTATCGAAGAGTCGGGCTTGAAAGAAGGTGATGAGATTCAGGTGAAACTGATGGATATCGATCCGAAGACCGGCAAGTTCAAATTGTCTCATAAGGTGTTGGTTCCGAAACCCGAAGGTGTGGCGGATGAAAAGCCGAACCATCGTCCGAGACATGACCATAAGCCGCAGGGCCATAAGGAAAAATAAGCTTTGACAGATAAAAGTGTCACTATAGAAAAGCCCCGGTGCGAATCTCATCGTTCGCATCGGGGCTTTGAGTTGTATGTCCCAATGAAGTCTTATTCTTCTACCGGCTGGAAATCGTCTTTCCCTACTCCGCAAACCGGGCATACCCAGTCTTCCGGAAGGTCTTCGAATGCTGTACCCGGAGCGATTCCGTTATCCGGATCTCCTGTAGCTGGATCATATTCCCAATCACATACGGTGCAAATGTACTTTTTCATAATGCAAATCTGTTTTTAAAGTTAGTCACTCGTTTTATTTAATACTTATAGAAACAAAGATAAGAAAGAATTGTTCAATCCGGTTCATTTAATAACATATTTTTCAATTCTTCCATGCCTTCCGAAGCTCCTTTCCTGATTACGTGCACTTTTCTTCCCGAAGCGATGGCCACTTCTTTCGGGTCGATGAGGTAGACCGGCACATCGGAAGGCACATAGTAAAGCAGGCCTGCCGCCGGATAAACATTCAGCGAGGTACCGATAATCACGAAGATATCCGCCCGCTCGGCATATTCAATCGCGGTTTCAATCATCGGTACCGCTTCTCCAAACCATACGATGAACGGGCGGAGCTGGGAGCCGTCGCCTGCCAGATCACCCATTTTCACCTCCCATTCTTCCGGCTTCAGTGTCTTGATGTACTTCGGGTTGTTCGGTTCCCGGCTCGAAGTGACCTTGTCCAGCTCTCCGTGCAGATGAATCACGTGATGGCTTCCGGCGCGTTCGTGTAAGTTATCGACGTTTTGTGTGATAACCGTCACGTCGAAATGCTTTTCCAGTCCGGCTATCAGTTCATGTCCCCGGTTAGGCTTTACGTGTTGCAGTTCCTTACGCCGTGCGTTGTAGAAGTCAATCACCAGTTTGGGGTTGGCGGCATATCCTTCGGGCGTTGCCACTTGTTCTACGGGATATTGTTCCCATAACCCTCCAGAATCCCGGAATGTGCTGATTCCGCTCTCGGCACTCATGCCTGCGCCTGTCAATATGACCAGTTTTTTCATACGTAAGTTCCTCCTTAATCTATTAACCACACAAAAATAAGAAATTTTAATCGCTTACAGAAGCTCTTATTCAAATAAAAAAGATACCTTTGCGCCGACTAACGAAAAGTAATATCTTTTAACTCAAACACTTTATGGATAAATTCAGTTACGCCATCGGTCTGGGTATAGGCCAAAATTTGTGGAGCATGGGTGCTCGTAATATTGACGTAAACGACTTTGCGCAAGCAATCAAGGACGTGTTGGAAGGAAACAAGACAGCGATTACGCATACCGAAGCCCGTGAAATCGTGAACAATTATTTCGCTGAGCTGGAGAAAAAGATGAACGAAGAAAACATCGCGAAAGGCAAGGCTTTCTTGGAAGAGAATAAGAAGAATCCGAACATCGTGACCCTTCCCAGCGGATTGCAATACGAGGTAATCAAGGAAGGAAACGGAAAGAAGCCGAAAGCTACCGACCGCGTGCGTTGCCATTACGAAGGTACTTTAATCGACGGTACGTTGTTCGATAGTTCTGTCAAGCGTGGCGAACCTGCCGTATTTGGTGTAAATCAGGTAATCAAAGGTTGGGTGGAAGCCCTTCAACTGATGTCGGAAGGTGCCAAATGGAAACTTTATATCCCGTCTGACCTGGCGTATGGAGCACAAGGCGCAGGCGAGATGATTCCGCCTCATAGCACGCTTATCTTCGAAGTGGAGCTGATAGAGGTGTTGTAAACAAGCATTATCAATAATCAAAATAAAACAATGAAGCAAATGAAAAAAGGTGCATTTTTAATGGCTTTGGCTATTGCTACAGGCATGGTTTCATGCGCGCAAGGTCCGAAAGCCAACATGAAAAACGAAGTGGATACCCTTTCTTATATGATGGGTGTCAGCAACACACAAGGCTTGCAAGAGTATGCCCTCGGCCGTATGGGAATCGATTCAGCTCATTATGCTGATTTCGTACGGGGCATCGAGCAAGGCATGAAAGAAACCGATGCAAAAGAAAAGGCATACCTGATGGGTATGCAAATCGGACAGCAGGTAAGCGGCCAGATGTTCGACGCTATCAATAACCAGGTGTTCGAAGGTGATTCGGTGAATAGCCTGACAAAAGACAATTTCCTCGCCGGCTTTCTTGCAGGGGTGAAAAACGAAGCAATCGTAGCAACCGATTCTGCAAGCCTCTATGTACGCACGCAAGTGGAAGCCATCAAGGAAAAAGCATTGGAAGAAAAATATGCGGATTATAAGAAAGAGAACGAAGAGTTCCTGGCAAATAACAAGAACAAGGAAGGCATCAAAGTGACTCCGAGCGGCTTGCAATACAAAGTGCTGAAAGAAGGAAAGGGTGCAGTGCCTACCGCTGATTCAAGAGTGAAGGTACATTATAAAGGTACATTGATTGACGGAACTGAATTCGATTCTTCATACAAGCGGAAAGAACCGAGCAGCTTCCGTGCCAATCAGGTAATCAAAGGCTGGACCGAAGCATTGACCATGATGCCGGTAGGTTCGAAGTGGATGCTTTACATTCCGCAAGAACTGGGTTATGGCTCACGCAATACAGGCAAGATCAAACCGTTCTCTACCTTGATTTTCGAAGTGGAACTGGTGGATATCGAAGAAACTCCTGCCAAGAAGAAATAAGCCATTTTAATTGAAGACTATACAAAGAGGATTATCCCATCCGTCGGAGAGGATAATCCTCTTTTTTTATATCTTGTCCGGCGGTTATCATTCCCTTTGTCAATGTAAAAACAGAAAATAATCCGGTTCTGTTATCTGTTGCGGAACGTATGTTTTATAGATTTTTAACCGATTCCCTTCGCGTAAATTCTACAATATCAGCCCTTTATTTCACACTTCTTTACTCAATTTCAGATTACGAAACCGGCACAGATTTGCGCCGTTTTGTTATAAAACTTTAATTCGTGGGATGTATATCATTCATTATCAAGCGTTTCATGTTCCTATGTCTGTTATCGGCGCGTTTACTGACGGGGCTGAAAATCAGGGGTTTCGGACGGATTTGGCGGTGTATGTAACGGCTTGAGTTAGAACGATTTGAGTTTTTTAATTTATAAATTAAATTTATTTTGTTATGAGAAAAAAGTATTTAAGTGCACTGCTGTTCGGAGCGCTTCTGTTCGCTTCGGCAGGAACTTTTACCTCTTGTAAAGACTATGATGATGACATCAACGGTCTGCGCACGGAAATTACTGATTTGAAGAGCGCAATCACTGAATTGCAGAATGCTGTTCAGAACGGTAAGTATGTTACCGCTGTGTCAGGCAATGGAAACACCATCACCTTTACTTTTAATGACGGTACTACCACTCCGATTACTGTAGAAACCGAAAGTGGAGAGCCTTCTCAAACTGTGACTATCGGTGAAGACGGTGAATTGATTATTAACGGTGAAGGTACAGGCTACTATGCTACTACCGAACCGACAGAAGCAGAAGTGGAAGTGGGTTTGGTTAAGAAAGGCGCAAACGGAACTTGGGAAGTATTAGGTGAAGACGGCGAGTACACGGACACTAAGATTCCCGTATCGGGTATTTCTGTGTCAGGTAGCGAAGCTGAAGGTTATACTTTCACTATCGTAAACGCTAATGGTGAAACTCAAGAAGTTAAGTTGCCTTCTGCTGCATCGGCCATTACTAGCATTGATGTTAAATTGATTGATAAAACTCCTGATACAAAAAAAGATGATAAAATAACTATCAATCAATACGATTTCAATACTGAATACAATAAGAAGAGATGGAAAGATTTGACAGGTAAAGACATTACTTCTAATGAAATTATCTTGACTTCTGGTGATGTAATTGCTGCCCGCATTAATCCTGTTGACGTAGATGCTACTCAGGTTAGCTTCTCTTTGACTAACAGCAAGAATGAAACTCTTCCGGGTGTCGTATTCAAAGCTTCAGAATACAAAGATTATGTAACAAGTAAAAATACTCGTGCCGGTTATGGTAACGGTTTGTACACTTTGGCTATGAAGCCGTTAGAAGTTAAAAATGAAGATGTGCTAAGCGATGACTATGAAAGCATCTTGACTACTACTGACGGTGCTAATATTTTGTATGCACTGAACGCTGCTAACGCATGCCGTGGCAAATATGTACTCCCTGTAACGACAATAGGCGGTGTCATTGATTTTACTGGTTACACGATAGATAAGTCTTACACTGCGGCAAATTCTGTATATAATGATTTGAATCCAAATGATGGAATGGCTTGGGAATATGATATGAATGATTTCAAAACTGTTAAATTCGATGCTAAAGTTGCTCATACTGTAACAGTTGTTGAACAAAGTAGTGGTGATATCATTAACAAGATGGATCAAATCTACGACATGTGGCTGAGTGCAGAAGACTATGACGTAGAATTGTTCGATTTGACATTCGATCAAGAAAAGCATACATTTACTGTGAATGCTGATCCGGATATCATTACGAAAGCATACTTCACTTTATATGTACATACATTGGATAATACAGGTGCTTATCGTGTACAGCCTATCCAAGTTTATGTTTCTAACAAGATTGTAGCTGATGCAGATTATGCAGTTCGTGAATGGACTATTGTTGACGATGAAAATAAACCTTCTATCGAAAACAAGAATGCATTCTTCGCTGACATGAAGACTATGACTGACGGATTGGGTGACCAACTGAATGCATGGAAGAGAAAGGTTGACGGATATAAAGTTGAATACTTTACCGATGCAGATTGCAAGAATGCCGTTAAGAATAACAGCGTAGCTGTTGTTCAGGATGAAACAAAATCTGTTAAAACTAACAATAGCGGTATTGACTTGATCTTTGTAAATGCTGATAGAGATAAGGAAGCTGCAATCAAAGACGCAGTTGACATGAAGTTCGCTATTGAAAATGAAGGTAGCACCACCCGCGGAGTAGGAGCTTCTAGCGTATTCAGCGTAGATAAGACTTACTATGCTAAGATTACATTCGTTGGTGAAGGTGATGAGTTGAATACTATCGTAGTTCCGTTCGAATTCAGCATTCCTGAATTGTCTACATTGTTCGCTATTCGTGACGGTTATGTAGTTGACGGTGTTATCAACGCTTACTTCTATCAAGCACCTGCCAAAGAAAATGAAGCAGCATCTACAGCTGTAGCTCTCGAAAGATACTTCAGCAAGTATGTACCTGATGCTGAACTTGCATTCGACGGTAAGATTGGCAATAAAGAAAGCAAAGACTTATTCGCTTGGGGTACCGCAGATGCTAACGGAAATTCAGAAAAGGATAATACCGTTGTAAACGATGATAAAACTCCGAAGCAGTTGTTCGCTATACTTGATGCAAAGGATGCAACGAAGAATAAGTACACTACCCTTGACTTTACAACTAATACAGACAATGACGGTATTGACGACAAGGGTCAGGCAGCAGGTGCTTACGGTGAAGCTGTTACAATCAAGGTAACTAAGGATAATTACTTCGGTTGGGCATACCAAGCAGACGGTGCAGATAAATACTCATTCCAAATCCGCTTGATGAGTCCGGTTTACGAAGGTTCTATCAAAGTATTGACTGGTGACCGTGTAATCGTTAGCGCAAATGACTTCGTAAATGGTGCTAACATTACTGAAAAGGATATCGAAGGCCGTGACTATACAGGCGTCAATAACTTGTATATCTTCCCGGATAAGGTCGGTACTAAAGAGCAACCTAATGCTTGGAAAAACAAACAGATTTGGGATGTTACTCCGGGCATAGATAAAGATCACTATATTGATGTTGCCAAAATGACTCCTGTTACCACCGAAACGAAAGATGGAACAACAGTAATAACTGCTAATGGTGTAATCAATATCAAGGGACGTTCGGCATCTAAGGATACAAATATTGATTTACCTGTAACAATTAAGGATGCTTGGGGTTACAAATTGAACGTAAATGTTCCTGTAACTGTAAAAGTTGGCGAATAATCCTAACCGATTACTCTATAAATAAAAAAGCGGCTCAATTGAGCCGCTTTTTTTTTGTGCTTTTTTTTTGTCACGTTGGACTTGCAATCCAGCGTAATCCGGCGTGACAAAGTGATAAGAAAAGAAAAATCCGCATGATTGACATCAAGTGTGCGCAGTAATGTAGTGGAAATGGTTGTTTGGACGGGATACAGGTATTCGTTTTATTTTCTTGTCTACGAAATAAAAAAAAAGATTGTTCACTTATTTGTGAATATGCAAGGAATGTATTATCTTTGCAGAAAACAGCATATATGATAGTCACTTTTGAGGAGGTTTACCTGCAAGAATTATACGAATATGGGAAAACGAGTGATCAAAAACACCGTTTTCAGCCTGATATTGTAAAGAGGTATCAGCGATGTATTGATTATTTGTTGGATGCAATAAAAGTAGAGGATCTTTTTTTCATTAATTCATTGAATTATGAAAAACTGAAAGGTGACAAGCAAGGGATTTCTTCGATTCGGGTGAATAATAAATCCCTAAGATGATAGCCAATAACTTGACACCTTCGGAGCCGATACATCCGGGGAAATGATTAAAGATGAAATCGAGTACCGGGGCGTTTCGCAACGGAAACTGGCAAAGCAAATGGGCATTTCCCCCACGTTGCTCAATGAGATATTGAACGGCAAGCGTGCCGTATCGACCGAATACGCCTTGCTGTTTGAAGCGGCTTTGGGCATTCCTGCGGAGATATGGCTTCGTCAGCAACATCGGTATGACATGCAGGTTGCCAAGTCGAACAAGACTTTTTTGGAACGGCTGGCACAGGTAAGGAAGCTTGCCGCCGCATTGTAAAAAAGCAGCCGCGCTGTTATATTTGGGCATTCGGACTTCTTGCCGGTTAGATTTTTTCTTGCGGCGTGCAGTGGTCATTTTGTACAGATTATCCATGTGGAGACGATGTACACATCATCTCTACATGAAATGTTTTACGTGGATGCATATAGATGAAAGGGCAGTTTATTTCAACCCTTTATGTTTCAAGACAGTTCGTCCTTTATGTCCATAGTTGTGGCTTTGTTTGTCACGCCGTCCCGTAATCAAACCGTAAATCGTAAATAGTCAAATCGTAAATCATTAGACGGTTTTCCAGTCTTCCACTGTTCCCGTTTCGGAAGAGAAGTTCACTCCTATTTTATATAAGATGCGTGGGTCGGCTTCGTAGGGGCGGGCATAGCCTTTCGCCTCTATCTGTGCCAAGGCTTCGTCCGCCGTGCCGTCTCGTTTGAACTCGAAGATGTAGATGTAATTGTCCGTCTCCACGATGCAGTCGGCACGTCCCTGGCTTTGTTCCTTCTCGGTATAGACCGTGTAAACGCTTATCAGGCGGAAGATGAGGCAAAGCGTATAGTGGAAGAAACGTTCTTTCTCCGTCTCGCCCTTGCTTCGCATTGAATAGGGGAATCCTTATCCTGTTCTAATGCACTGAAACTGTGGTTTTGATATGCTGAAACTTTAGTTTCAGTGCATTAAAACTAAAGTTTCAGTATATCTAAACTTCTCTGAAACCAAACCGTGTGATGTAAGCTAATTATTTACAATGGCTTATGCATGCCGTGGTCCCTTTCTTCTCCAGCCGTTCTTTCTCCTTTCCGGATGCCAATGCTTGCCGGCAAGGAATATTTAACACTTTAGCGGTATCAACGTATGTTTTTATTCGTATCTTTGAAAAACATGAACTTTTAAAAGCAAACAGATATGAACGCAAATCCTATTTTCAGTTTGTACGTACCGACCAAGATATTGTTCGGATGCGGTGAGATAAAGAAGTTAGCTACCGAGACGCTTCCCGGAGGGAAAGCCATGATAGTCATCTCAGGCGGAACATCCATGAGAAAATACGGATACCTGGATAAAGTAATAGGATACCTGACCGAAAACGATGTATCTGCCATTGTGTACGACAAGATACTCCCCTAACCCGATTAAGGCGCACGTGATGGAAGCCGCGGCTATCTGCCGTGAGCAGAAGTGTGATTTCATCATCGGCCTGGGAGGCGGAAGCAGCATCGATTCAGCCAAAGCCATTGCCATCATGGCATGCAATGACGGGGATTATTGGAATTATATCGTAGGCGGAAGCGGCAAGGGGCGTCCCGTGACGAAAGCCCTTCCGGTTGTTGCCATACCTACCACCGCAGGTACGGGAACCGAGGCTGACCCCTGGACGGTAATCACTAACGAGGAGAAGCAGGAGAAAATCGGTTTCGGATGTCCGCTGACTTTCCCCGCCCTTTCGATTATCGACCCTTCCCTGATGCTTACGGTTCCCCTCACTTGACCGCTTATCAAGGTTTTGATGCATTCTTCCATGCCGCCGAAGGCTTCTTGGCGAACTGCGCTACGCCGATAAGCGACCTGTATGCGCTGGAGGCCATCCGCCTGCTCTACAAGTATCTGCCTGTAGCCGTGAAAGACGGACGCGACCTGAAAGCACGTGCCAAAGTGGCATGGGCCAGCACCCTTGCCGGGCTGGTGGAAGCTACCTCGTGCTGCATTTCAGAGCATTCGATGGAACACGCCATGAGCGCTTATTATCCCGAGCTTCCGCACGGGGCAGGACTGATAGCCATCAGTGCGGCTTATTTCGAGACGTTCCGCAACGATAGCATGAAGCGTTACATGAAGATGGCTGAGGCGATGACCCAGCAGAAGAGCAACCGTCCGAGCGATTTCATCGATGCGCTGCTCCGGATGCAGAAAGAATGTCGTGTAGACGAGATTAAGTTGAGCGATTGGGGCATCAAGCTGGAGGATTTCCCGAAGATGGTTCAGAACGCGCGCGAAACCATGGGCAATCTCTTTACGCTCGACCCGCGCCCGTTGACCGATGAAGAAGTTTTGGGCATTTACCAGAAGTCTTATAAATAAGGCAGATGAGGGATTTTATTTGAACACAGAGGCACGGAGGCACAGGGATTTTATTCTGATATACTAGAAGCTGTTTTGAATTTCTCCAAAAAGTTTTTCTTGGCTTGATGCCTCCGTTTTCGTGTGTGCTTTGGGCGATTTTTGGTCCTTTCCGCTCCTGTTCTTCGTCAGATAGCCCGCTATCTTCCTCATCACAGAAGCGAAAATGCCTCAAAAACTCATCCCAAATCAGCGCACGATAAATTCAAAACAGCTTCTATACGAGAGATATTTTCTCTGTGCCTCCGTGCCTCTGTGTTCAAATATGTGTTCTGTATTAAAGCACTTGTTCTTCTTCGGTCCGCTTGGCGTGCGGATAGTCAATCGTATAGTGTAATCCCCGGCTTTCCTTGCGTTCTATAGCCTGGCGGGTAATCAGATATCCGACATTGACCATGTTGCGCAGTTCGCATATCTCGCGCGAAGCCTTTACGCGTTTGAAGAGGCGTTCGGTCTCTTCGTACAAGATATCCAGGCGGTTCCATGCACGTACCAGGCGGAGGTTGCTCCGCACGATTCCCACGTAGGCTTCCATGATTTGGTTCACCTCTTTCATGCTTTGGGTAATCAGGATGCGTTCCTCGTTGTTCATCGTTCCTTCGGCGTTCCATTCCGGAATGTCTTCGTTGAAATCGTACCGGTCGACGCTCAAGGCATGACGGGCGGCAGAGTCGGCATAGACGATTGCCTCTATCAGGGAGTTGGAAGCCAGGCGGTTTCCTCCGTGCAAGCCGGTGCACGAACATTCGCCCAAAGCATACAGGCGCTTGATGCTCGATTGTCCGTCGAGGTCTACCTTGATGCCTCCGCACAGATAATGGGCGGCGGGTGCTACGGGGATATAGTCTTTGGTGATATCGATGCCCAGGCTGAGGCATTTCTTATAGATGTTCGGGAAATGCTTCTTGGTTTCTTCGGGGTCTTTATGGGTTACGTCGAGGAATACATGGTCTTCTCCCCGTTGCTTCATTTCGCTATCGATGGCGCGGGCTACGATGTCGCGCGGAGCCAAAGACAGGCGCGGGTCGTATTTCTGCATGAATTCCTCACCCGCCAGGTTGCGGAGCACGCCGCCGTATCCCCGCATGGCTTCCGTAATCAGGAAGCTGGGGCGGTCGCCCGGATGGTACAGGGCGGTGGGGTGGAACTGGATGAACTCCATATCCTTCACGATGCCTTTGGCGCGGTAGACCATTGCGATGCCGTCTCCGGTAGCCACCAGCGGGTTGGTCGTATGGCGGTAAACCGCTTCGCATCCGCCTGTAGCCATTACCGTCACCTTTGAGAGGAAGGTGTCGACTTCGCCCGTGGCTTCGTTCAATACGTATGCGCCGTAGCACTTGATGCCCGGCGTATGGCGGGTGACGATGATTCCCAAGTGGTGCTGGGTGATGATTTCCACGGCGTAGAAGTTGGTGAAGACAGTGATGTTCGGATGCCGCTTCACTTCTTCTATCAGGCTGGTCTGTATCTCGGCGCCGGTGTTGTCTTTATGATGCAGGATGCGGAACTCGGAATGCCCGCCTTCGCGGTGCAGGTCGAACTCCCCGTCCTCTTTTTTATCGAAGTTCACCCCCCATTGGATGAGTTGTTCGATTTGGGCGGGTGCGTTGCGCACCACTTTCTCTACGGCGGCGCGGTCGCTTATCCAGTCGCCTGCGACCATGGTGTCATGAATGTGTTTTTCGAAATTGTCCACCTTCAGATTGGTCACAGAAGCGATTCCTCCTTGTGCAAAATAGGTATTGGCTTCTTCCAGTCCGGCTTTGCAAATCAACGCGACCGAACCTTTATGCGCCACTTTGAGCGCAAAACTCATTCCGGCAATCCCTGAACCGATAACGAGAAAATCAAATTTCCTTATCATAGATACTACGTATATGTTGGATGCAAAACTACAAAAAAACTCCTATGCCCGTATGCCGCTCTCTTCTTTTTTTTCGGCAGAACTTGCCGTTTTCTCTAAATTATTTACTATCTTCACCGAGAAATACGAAAATGAGCAAGATAATGTACAGGACATTCCATTCGAAAGTAGGCTGGTGGTATTGGCTTCTCATGGGCGTTACCGCTTTCCTGCTTTTGGATTTCTTTTGGTTCCATCACACGGTCCTCATGATTCTGACGGCCGTGGCAATGGTGTTCGAAATTGAAATGCTGATTCATACGTGCTATATCCTTACGGAAGACGGGAGGCTGCGGATAGAAAGCGGGCGTTTTGTTCCGGACACCGAAATCGAAATCCGTTCGATAACAGGCATGAGGCGGGTGAAGTCGTGCTCCCTCGCTCCGGCATTGTCCGTGGAGCGGATTGAAATCGCCTATCGGAAAGAAGGGAAAGAAAACGCCGTGCAGGTATCTCCCCGCCATGCCGGGGACTTTATGGCATGGGTGCAAAAGAAAATGAATGCAGATAATAAACCGAATACAGAATAAAAACAAAAGTGTTATGGCAAAATCATTTAGAGTCCGGAAAATCTCGTACCAGTGGGTTTCCCTCATCATGGTACTGGCATTGGCGATAGTCTGGCTCTGCTTGGACAGGGAAAATTATTGGGGCTTGTTCGGCTTGCTGGGTCCGTTGGGGTTGACATTAGACCAGCTTCTGGTCCGTATCCAGATAAGGGACAACGGGGATGTATGGATTCGCCGCGGGTTTACCGGCGTACAGCGCCTGCACGGCATATCGAAGCTGATTTACCGCAAGCAGGCATGGAAGAGCCAGCAGATTGTGTTGCGCCACACCAAGGGGCATGCCACGGTGGACCCGAAAGACCGGCGGGAGTTCATTTCCTGCATGAAAGAGGCGAATCCGATGATGGAGTATGTAGAAGAGTAAACGAACCTTACATAGAAGAATACCATGAAATACCAAGGAGCGATTATCGGAGGGGGACCTGCCGGATATACCGCCGCCGAACTTGCCGGAAAGGCGGGACTCAGTGTGGTCTTGTTTGAGAAGAACAGCGTGGGAGGCGTATGCCTTAACGAGGGCTGCATTCCTACGAAAACGCTCTTATATGCATCGAAGCTTTATTATAGTTGCGTGAACGCCCGCAAGTATCATGTAAGTGCCGATGCAGTTACGTGCGATTTGCCGAAGATGGTGGCGCGCAAGTCGAAGGTGGTGCGCAAGCTGGTGCTGGGCATCAAGGCGAAACTCGCCGCGGCGCATGTCACATTGGTGAACGGAGAGGCATTCGTCGTAGACAAGCATACCGTGCGTTGCGGCGAAGAGACGTATGCGTGCGAGAACCTGGTGTTGTGTACGGGAAGCCGGACGGTTATCCCGCCCATTCCGGGCATTGATAAAGTGGCATACTGGACACATCGCGAAGCGCTCGACAACAAGGAAGTCCCCCAGTCGCTGATTATCGTGGGGGGAGGCGTTATCGGAATGGAGTTCGCCTCGTTTTTCTGCGATTTGGGCGTGAAGGTGACCGTGATTGAGATGATGGACGAGATACTGAACGGCATCGACCGGGAGATAGCCGCTTTGCTCCGTGCCGGATATGCCAAGCGGGGCGTGGATTTCAGGCTGGGCGCCAAGGTCACCCAGCTGAAGCAAGGCGATTCGGGCGTCTATGTATGTTATGAGTCATCGGGCGTGGAAGATTGTGTCGCGGCAGAACGGTTGCTTTTGAGCGTAGGGCGCCGTCCGGTGACGGAAGGTTTCGGGCTGGAGAACTTGGGGTTGGAAACTACAGAGAGAGGCTGCATCAAGGTAGACGGGCAGCTCCGCACTTCTGTTCCGGGCGTGTATGCATGCGGAGACCTGAACGGGGTTTCCCTCTTGGCGCATACGGCGGTGCGGGAAGCCGAAATAGCCGTGGGGGCAATTCTGGGCAAAACGGACACGATGAGCTACCGTGCCATACCGGGCGTAGTGTACACGCATCCCGAAGTGGCATCGGTAGGGAAGACCGAAGAAGCCTTGCAAAAAGAAGGCACCACATATCGGGCAATCAAGTTCCCGATGACGTATTCCGGACGGTTCGTTGCCGAGAATGAGGGCGAGAACGGTTGGGTGAAGGTATTGGCGGATGCCGACAATAAGGTGCTGGGTGTGCATCTGTTGGGAAATCCGGCTTCCGAACTTATCGTGCTGGGCGGCATGCTGGTAGAAGACGGAGGTACGTTAGACGCCTTCCGGCGGTATGTATTTCCGCATCCCACGGTGGGCGAATTGTTCAGGGATTTGTGATTGGCATGTATAACATGAAATGATGATAGGATAGAAAGAAATTAATACGATTGATAATTAAATAATTATCTGCGTAAATCCGCGTTAATCCGCGTTTCAAGAAAAAATGATTAAGAAGAGTTTATGAGAAAACTGGGCTTACTGTTATTGCTTTGGGCAGGAATATTCCGGCTATACGGGCAGGACATCACCGTCCGGCTCGATTCGTTGGTTTCGTCTTCTGCCCTTTTGCAGACGTCCGAAGTGGGCATTTCGGTCTTCAACCTGACCCAAGGCAAGCCGGTGTATGCCTATCAGGACCGGAAACTGTACCGTCCCGCTTCGGTAGAGAAAGTGATTACCTCGGTCACGGCTTTGGCTCGGCTGGGCGAATCGTATACGTTTGATACCCGTCTGGCATATACCGGAACCATAGGGCAGGACAGTGTCTTGCACGGACCTGATGCTGATAGGAGGCTTCGACCCCGAATTTATGGAAGAAGATTTGGATGAACTGGCGGAAGCGGTTCTCCGGGCAGGCATCCGCAGCATCGAGGGGAAACTGGTGGCGGATGTGTCGGTGATGGATTCCGTGTATTGGGGCTCGGGCTGGGCATGGGATGACGCGCAATATTCGTTCCAGCCCTATCTGTCTCCCCTGATGCTCAACCGGGGGTGTGTAAGCGTATCGGTAAAGCCTGCGCAAAGAGGGCACCGTCCCGAGGTGGAGGTCACTCCCGAATCGGATTATTATGTCATTGATAACCGTGCCGTGAGCCATATCCCCCATTGTGGAAGGTTGAGAATCGAGCGCGACTGGATGCATAACGAGAATGCGATTCACATCACGGGGAACGCCAGTCGTGCCTGCGGGCAATTGCTGAGCATGTTTTCTTCTCAGGATTTCTTTGTGCATACGTTCGCCTATAAGCTGAGGCAAAAGCGCGTCGGTCTGGATTCGTTGGCGTATGGGATTTGTCCCGAAGAGGCTACCTATATATATAAGGTGTCTCGTCCGCTGGAAGCGGTATTGAAGCGTGCCTTGAAGAAGAGCGATAACCTGTGTGCCGAGGCTTTGTTCTATCATTTGGCGATTGGCGGTTCGGAGCGGAAAGGCATCGGTGCGGAGGATGCGCAAAAGGCGGTAGAGCGTTTCATGCGGCATCAGATTAAGAAAGAGCCGGATGACTATAGCATTGTAGACGGAAGCGGCGTGTCGATGTACAATTACATTTCGCCCGACCTGTTGGTGGAATACCTGAAGTATGCCTATGCCCACAAAGAGGTATTCGAGCCTTTCTATGCAGCCTTGCCGATAGCAGGTGTAGACGGGACCCTCCGTTATCGGATGCGGAAAAGCAATGCCTTCCGCAACGTACATGCCAAGACAGGAACCGTAAAGGGGTCAGTTCGCTTGCCGGATATGTCCGTTCGGCAAAGGGGGACGTTCGCTATCATTAATCAAAATATATTAAGCGGAAGAAAAGCACGTCTTTTTCAAGATAAGATTTGTGAAATTTTGGCACAATAATAAAAGAATTTGTATATTTGTGCACGTTACCGGATTCCGTGCCCACAGACCATACGGATAAAGGCAAAACGATTTAGTTACTTAATTTAATATTAAAACTTAAAAACATTATGGTTAATTTTTCATTAGAGGGTAAGGTAGCTCTTGTAACAGGTGCTTCTTACGGTATCGGTTTCGCTATTGCTACTGCTTTTGCTCAAGCAGGTGCGACGATTGTGTTCAATGATATCAAACAAGAATTGGTAGACAAAGGTTTGGCTGCTTATAAGGAAAAAGGCATCACCGCACATGGTTATGTATGCGATGTAACCAATGAAGAAGCCGTAAACGCTTTCATTGCACAAGTGGAAAAAAAGAAGTGGGCGTTATCGATATTCTGGTAAATAATGCAGGTATTATCAAACGTATTCCGATGTGCGATATGACAGCTGCTGAATTCCGTCAAGTGATTGATGTAGACCTGAACGCTCCGTTCATCGTATCGAAAGCCGTTATTCCGGGCATGATTAAGAAAGGTCACGGAAAGATTATCAATATCTGCTCTATGATGAGCGAATTGGGCCGTGAAACTGTATCTGCATACGCAGCTGCTAAAGGCGGTCTGAAGATGCTGACCCGTAACATCGCTTCTGAATACGGCGAATACAATATCCAATGTAACGGCATCGGTCCGGGTTACATCGCTACTCCGCAGACCGCTCCGTTGCGCGAACGTCAGGCAGACGGCTCTCGTCACCCGTTCGATGCATTCATTTGTGTTCTGTTGTTCTTTCATCCATGCATCAGAAAGACGGTTGGACAAGACGTTTCGCCACTTTTCTACGTCTGAAGGATTGCCCAATAATATGGTTTATCTACCAAGACCGCGACGGGTTTATCTGGATTTCTTTTTACGGCTTGTTCCGTTATGACGGATATGAAGTGCGCACTTACAAGTCGAATTTGTATACGCCCGGCTTGCTGGCAAACAACAATGTGCTTTGTGTGGCTGAGGACAGGAGCCATCATCTGTGGATTGGTACGCACGAAGGGCTTTGCATGCTTGACAAGCCTACGGGGGATATGCGCAGGATGAAGCTTGAGGGAATTGACAGGCACCGGGTCAATGAAATTCTGGTGTCGAAAGGGAATCAGGTATATTGTGGATACATACAGGGTGTTGCCTGTTATGATGAACAACAGGTACGTTGCTCTTGATGACCGGAAGAACAGTAAAAAGGCACGGTCCCCGAACGCGTAAAATGTTCGAGGTATGCTGGAAGACGAGCAGGGCGATTTAGCTTATCGGCACATGGCAGGACAGGCTGCACCGTTATGCCGTAAAGACTCGGACATTTACCGGTTCGCTGACTTATGAATTTGATTCTCCGCAAGAAGGGGAAGCCGTATTGCGCACAGCCGTCATTCCTACCCAGCCCAACGACAAAGGAGACATCCGATTGCGCGGACAAGCCGTGAAGAATACGAAACACACTTTGACGAAAGGGCAACACACCCTGACCATCACGGCACTTGATAATCACGTTGTGGTAGACCAGTGGATGCTCGACGCATTGTCAGTGCCGACCGTCAGCCCGAAGGAAGTTTCTATACCGTCCGTGAAGTGTGGTCACCTATACAAATAGCGCCGATGCGCGTGACCGGTTTTTGATGGTGCTTTTCGGGTGACAAATGAATACTTGTTCAGCCGCTTGGATGAAGCCTGCATGAAGTGGCGGGTATGGAAGACTCCCTTATCTCCCGAAGTCCCCGTGTGTCTGGCTGAAGGCGATGTCCAACTGCCTGCTATCGCCCCAGGTGAGACCGGAACGGCTCGCTTTACCCTGCCCGAAGGTTTCCGGCAAGCCGATATTTGAAGCTTATCAGAGAACGGTCTCCACAATGCCGACCCGTTATCAGCTGGACGAAGACAGTGTCATGCTTGAAGCCGGAGAAGTACGTGCCACTTTTAGCCGGACAGACGGTATGCTTCTCAGCCTTACGCGAAACGGACAACTTATTCCGTTAAGCCGGGGACCGCTTCCTGTTGGTATGAAAGCTGAAGTATCTTCTTCTGC